>DGYMJ06203__coassemble_297_pt1 | contig 72600 bp, 56 predicted proteins | sample DGYMJ06203__metabat2_high_PE_015 | metagenome-assembled genome bin DGYMJ06203
ACCATGTCCGGCGCCAACGCCGCCCCGCTGCTGACGAACAAGTTCGCCGAGATGGGCTTCTCGAAAGAGATCAAGCAGGTCGTGAAAGACGACAACAGCCATGTCATCTTCGATACCTGGACGCTGCTGCAGTATCCCACCTACCAGGAGCTTTCCGACGCGCTCGAGGAGGGAACGGTCGACGCCATGGTGCTCGACGGCGCCATCGCCAAGACCTATATGAACTACAAGCGCTCGATCCTTCCCGATTTCGTGGTCGCTGAGCAGTCCTTCGGCGTCGCCACGCAGAAGGACTCCGACCTCTCCGCCCCCGTTTCCGACGCCATCCAGGCCATGCTCGATGACGGCACCATCGAGACCCTGATCGACAAGTGGGACTAGGAGGCCGCCCGATGAAGATGACACGCAACCTGAAGATCAAGATCGCAGCGATCATCGTCGCCGCGCTCGCCAGCATCGTCGTCATGGGCGTCCTGCTGTTCAACATGCAGAACGCCCTTACGCAGAGCAACTACGCCTCCGAGATGATCGCCGAGGCGGAGCAGCTCGACACGCTGCTGGCCGACGCCGCCTCCGAGGCCGACCAGAACAAGGAGACATTCGACGCCATCTACCAGTCCAAAGCGCAAAGCATCGCCTTCATGGCCAACAACAACACCGGCTACGAGGCAACCGACGCCAAGATGCGCGAGTACCAGGAGCTCCTCGGCGTCGATAACGTGCTGATCGTGAAGCGCGACGGCTCCGTCGTCGCGTGCGCCCAGAAGACCGAGGCCGATTTCTCCCACGCGCGCTTCAACTACCTGCGCGAATCCCTGAGCACGGGAGAGCCCAGCCGTGCCGTGGAGATCGACCTGTCCGACCGCGAGTGGCTCTACCGCTACTACGCAGCCAAGATCGACAACGACACCATGGCCGTCATCGAGCAGAGCCCCGTCGAGCTCGACGAACTCGATGCCGCGACGAGCTCCACCGCGAGCGTGCTCAAGAACATCACGGTCGGCCAGGACGGCTACGTGTTCGCCCTGTCCGCCCAGACCTACCTGATCGAGTACCATCCCGATGAGAACCTCGTCGGCGCCGACGCGATCGACGCGGGCATCGAGGTCGCCAAGCTCGAGGATGGCACGACGAGCTGGATGACCCTGAACGGCGACTCCCTGTACTGCCACGTCAGCCTGATCGACGACATGTACTACATCCAGGCCGTCCCCGCCTCCGACATGAACGCCTCGACCATGGTGACCGTGGGCGTCATCCTGTTCGCCTTCACCGCCGTCGTGGCCGCCGTCGCCCTGTACGGCATCTTCGTCCTGCGCGACGACGAGCGCCGCGGCGAGACGGAGCAGGATGGATCCAAGGCGGGCGGCCTGCGCATCAACCGCCGCATCGCCAAGAAGGCCGCCGTGCTCTCGGCTGTCGGCTTTATCGGCATCATCGTGATCTCGTTCTACATGCAGACGCTGTTCGCGCTGTCCTCGCAGTCGCTGACCATGACCGAGCGCGTCGAGCAGATCACCCAAACCATCCAGACCAGCCAGGACCGCGCCTCCGACCTCGAGGACCAGTACAACGAGCGCTACCTCTCCAAGGCGCAGGTCGCGGCCTACATCCTCGACCGCAACCCCGAGCTCGCCACGCGCGAGAAGCTCCAGGAGCTCGCCGACGCGCTGCAGATCCAATATCTGTTCAAGTTCGATTCCTCTGGCCGCGTGACCGCCACGAACTCCACGTTCACGAACTTCGTGCTGTCCGAGGATCCCGCCGACCAGTCCTATGAGTTCCGCAAGCTGCTGCAGGGCGTCGAGTCCTACGTCCAGCCCGCCGGCCCCGACGAGGTCTCCGGCGAGCTGCGCCAGTACATCGGCGTCGTGACGCACAACGCCGACGGCATCATCGACGGCTTCGTCCAGCTCGGCATCCGCCCGACGCGCCTGGAGTCCCTGCTCGAGTCCGTCCAGATCGACCATGTGCTCGATGGTGTGCACGTGGGCGCCGACGGCTTTGCGTTCGCCATCGACAAGAGCGATGGAACGTTCGCCTATTACCCGGACGCCAACACGGTGGGCAAGGCGGCCACCGCATGCGGCATGACCGAAAACCAGCTGATCGACGGCTACAGCGACTACATCACCGTCAACGGCGAGCAGTACTTCGCCGCCTCCGCCGAGACGTCGGACTACTACGTCTACGCCGTCGGCTCCGACGGCGCCCTCATGGCCGAGCGCGTGCCGCTGACCATCGCGACCGCGGGCATCGCGCTCGTGTGCCTGGCCGTCATCTTCTGCCTCATGGTCGTCGAGCCCAAGCCCGGCGCCGACCAGGCCGTCGCGTCCGCACGCAAGGAGTCCGATGACGACCCGCGCATGGTCGACGTCACCGTGGGCGGTCGCACCATGAAGACCGAGAGCGCCGCGAGCCGCTGGCTCAACCGCGCCTTCAGCTGGGACGAGATGACCCCCGAGCAGAAGCTCGGCACCGTGCTCCGCTGGCTCATGGGCGTCGCCGTGATCCTGGTGTGCCTCGCCGTCATCTTCAAGGACGCCATCTTCGGCACCGACTCCATCTTCGCCTACATCCTCGGCGGCTCCTGGCAGCACGGCCCGAACATCTTCGCCATCACGGCCAGCCTCATGTCCGCCTGCGTCATCATGACCGTCGCGACGATCCTGCAGAAGATCTTCATGCTGATTGCCCAGGTCGTGGAAGCCCGCGGCGTCACCATGTGCCGTCTGGCCGCGAGCATCGTCAAGTACGCGGCGATGATCGGCATGCTGTACTGGTGCCTGGCGCTGCTGGGCGTGGACACCGCGACGCTGCTCGCCTCCGCCGGCCTGCTGACGCTCGCGATCTCGCTCGGCGCCAAGGACCTCGTGGCCGACATCATCGCCGGCCTGTTCATCATCTTCGAGGGCGAGTTCCGCGTCGGCGACATCATCCAGGTCGGCGGCAGCAAGGGTACCGTCATGGAGATCGGCGTGCGCACCACCAAGATCAACGACGGCTCCGGCAACATCCTCGTCCTGCGCAACTCCGGCATCTCCAACGTGGTCAACATGACCAAGGAGCATTCGTTCGCCGCCGTCGAGGTCGGCATCGAGTACGGCGAGAGCCTGGAGCGCGTGGAGAACATCCTCGCCAAGGAGCTGCCGAACATCAGAAAGCGCCTGCCCGCCATCATCGACGGCCCGTTCTACCGCGGCGTCACGATGCTCGCCGACAACTCGGTCAACATCAAGATCGTGGCGGAGTGCAACGAGAAGGACCGCGGCGGCCTGACGAACGACCTGAATCGCGAGATGAAGCTGCTGTTCGACAAGTACGGGATCTCCATCCCCTTCCCGCAGGTCGTGGTCAACCAGCCGACCGTCTTCAAGAAGGCGACGGCCGCCGAGAAGCGCGCCGCCGACGCCTTCAATGCGGAGCAGAAAGAGGCGTTCAAGAACTTCGTGGACGAGAACGAGGACTTCGACGAGTTCAACGATTCCCATCGCCACTGATAGCTGCGAGAAGCGGTAACGCAAACGGCCTGGAAGCACGCGCTTCCAGGCCGTTTTCTTTTGCACCTGTTATGTCGGGTGCCTCTACGTGCTTGAGAGCACGCGCTTCATGAACGGGAACTCGTTGCGGACGAATCGGTTGAGGCGATCGATCGCCTCGCTCTGGCGGCCCTTCAGCGTCACCATGCATATCGGCACGGGCGGTGCATCTGAAGGGTCCACGCGATGCATGATGGCGAGCGGCTTGATGTCGAGCGCCTTCAGGTGGACGCCCAAGACGTACCCGTCCTTCTGCTCGAGAAACTCCGCGACCTCCTCATCGGTGTCGACGCTCATCAACGGCGAGGTGAGACCGCGCTTGCGGCATGAGGAGAGGATCGTCTCGTTAAACGAATCGATCTCCTCGTTGTAGAGCACCGGATACCGCTCGAGATCGGCGAACGTCAGCAGGCGCTTGCGGCGCAGCGGATGGTTCTTGCCCATGAACGCGCCGACCGACACGGTGCCGAGCACCAGGCAGCTGCAGCGGGGATCGGAGAAGGCGCCGATGGTGATCATCGCATCGATGTTCCCCGCGCGCAGATCCGCGAGCGCCTGGGTTCCCATGGCGAGCTCGAGCTGTATCTTGATTCCCGCCATATGGGAAATGAGCTGGGAAAACGCGTTGCATACGAGCTCATGCTTGGCAAAGGGCGGAGAGATCAGCGCCAGGCGCACATCGGCCTGCTTCTTGCCGGCCTGCGCCTGCGTGCGCAATTCGACTGCCCGGCCGAACGCATCGAAACTCGCCACGGCCTCACGGGCGGGACCGACCAGGGATTTCCCCAACGGTGTGAGCTTCACGGTCCTTCCTCCGCGCACGAACAAGGGAGCGCCCACCTCTTCCTCGAGGTCGAGCATCGCCTTGGACACCGCTTGGACCGAGACGTTCTCCGCACGGGCCGCCTCGGAAAAACTCCCGCAGCACGCGGCTAGATAGAAATATTGAAGCTGTCGTATGTTCACAATCACGCCCCACAACACCGCTCGGCAGCAGACATCCCCGGCCCATACGCGGGAACGCTCTCCACCCGGCGCGATGGCCCATCAGAATAGAATACGTCTCGCACTTCCCCGCGCGGAGAAATCCTGCCCGAATCAACGAAGAGTTGAGCATGCAGCTTGACGCGCGGCATGAAAAAGCCCGCCTGCTCATGCAGACGGGCACGAAAACATGGTTCGGCGTTTCCCGCGGGCGCCGATTGATGCGCCCCGCGCCGTGCACGCCCGTGGCAGGCGGGGCGAAGCGAGAAATCGACGGTACGCTATAGGCACGCCGTCCCATCCACAGTACGCTATAGGCACGTTTTCGGGTGAAAACCGTGCCTATACCGTACCGTCAACAGAGTGACGTGCCTATAGCGTACCGTCGATGCGGACGACGCCGCAACGCAGGCCCCGGCTGACGTCGGCCAGCACATCGGTCAGCGTTCCCTAGTTCACACCCTCGTTCTTCATGGCGCGGGAGGCGAACACGATGCCGGCGAACGCGGTCGCCGCGTACACGAGATACATGTAGACCGAACCGCCGCCGTTCATGAAGGTGTGAGCGGTCTCGGCGAGGTTGACCACGACCATGAAGGCGCACAGGTAGACATAGGGCTTGAGCAGCGAGTGCTTCTTGGCAGCACGGATGCCGACGAAGCCGGTCGCGAACTCGAAGAGGCCGATGAGGGCCATGATGACCGCGTAGAGCTGGGCGATCTGGGTGCCATCCTCCATGTTGAGATCGACGTGGGGAGCGCCGAAGAACATGAGGGCGGCGACAGCGATGGCTGCGATGCCGAACATCAGGAAGAAGATGCTGATACCTTTGACGATCGCGCACTCCTTGGACTGACTTGCCATGGTTTCGTCCTTTCACACCGATCGCCACCGCATACCGGACACGCGGGAGCGACATATGGTTGGCAGTACAAACTGGGCGATTATATTGACATGAAATCTGGGGCGTCAATATGCGCAACCCCGCATCAACCTTTCTTTGAAGGGCAACCGCACACCGTTTGTATCCAGTTGCGCCGCAGCGCTTAGGCTATGATTTTGCTGTATTCGCATGCTCGAAGCGCGCGCCACGACCCGGCGTTCCAAGCATGGCCACCCGTTGTCGCGACCAAAAGGGATATGTATGGCACAAACCGCACTCGATCAGCAAGGCGTCTTCCCACCTAAGCCTCAAGCAGATAAGAAGATTCCGCTCATCCTCAAGGTATACGGCTTCCTCTGCATGGCAGACGGCATCTTCACGGTCTTCTCCGTGCTGGTCTTCGGCCTGCTGCTCCTATTCGCCTTGCAGACCGATCCGAGTGCCTTCATCGTCGGCACCGACCCGACGCTGCCGGTCATCCTGCTGGGCATCTCGCTGGTCACCACGTTCGGCAACGCCATCGGCCTCATCGTGTTCGGCCGTTCCCTGTTGAAGAACCGCCGCCGCCATGCCGCGCGATGGTCCTACGCGCTTATCGCCACGACGCTCGTCCAGATCATCCTGCGCATCATGCTCGATGGCGTCAGCACGAGCCTCATCCCCGACACCATCCAGCTGGTCATCCTGCTGACGCTGTCGGTCACCGTCGACCCCTCGCTGCGCCACGAGCGCCATCTCGAGCGCACCGTCCGCGACCTGTCGGATCGCGAGGCCGCGCGCATCGGTATGCTCGGCCGCGACCTCAAGGGCGAGGGCTACATCCAGCTCAACTTCTTCAACCTGTTCTGGGTCTTCGTGGTCTGCTGCGTGCTCGGCCTCATCATCGAGACCATCTACCACATGGTGATCGTGGAGCCCGGCGTCTACCAGGACCGTGCCGGCATGCTGTTCGGCCCGTTCTCCCCCATCTACGGATTCGGCGCCGTGCTCATGACGGTGGCGCTCAACCGCTTCTACCGCTCGAACCCCGTCATCATCTTTGTGGTGTCCGCCATCATCGGCGGTCTGTTCGAGGCGGCGGTCAGCTGGTTCATGCAGACGGGCTTCGGCGCCGTCGCATGGGATTATTCCGGCTCGACCATCTTCGGCCTGTTCCCCGATCCGGTCGCCGTGCTGTTCGGCGGCAGGACCAGCACGCTGTTCATGTGCATGTGGGGCGCCCTCGGATTCGTGTGGATCAAGCTCTGCCTGCCGTGGCTGCTCAAGCTCATCAATATCATTCCCTGGAAGCTCCGCTACTCGTTCACCGCGCTGTGCACGGTGCTCATGGTCGTCAACGGCGTCATGACCCTGCAGGCGCTCGACTGCTGGTTCGAGCGCCTCTCCGGCGTAGCGGGCACGACGCCGGTCGAGCAGTTCTACGCCGAGCACTTCGACAACGACTACATGGAGCATCGCTTCGAGAGCATGACGATCACACCCGATGACTCCGGACGTATCGACGGAGGGACCGCGTCCGACACCGCCGCGACTGCGTAAGGACGATCCTCGATTCCAACGGGTAGCGAAAGGCCCCGACGGCACATGTCGTCGAGGCCTTTCCTATGCGCCGATCTCGGCAAGCCCGCCGAGATCGACAACAAAAAAGCCCTTGGCGGACGAGAAGACCGCCAAGGGCTCGTGCATATATGCCGTATCGCTTAGAAGCGGCCGCCGCGATGGTTGCCGCTGAAGCCGCCACGACCACCGCGGTCGTCACGGCCGCCGCGGCCGCCGCGCGGACCGAAGTTGCCGCGCGGGCCACGGTCACCACCGCGACCGCCGCCGAAGCCGCCGCGCGGGCCGCGATCGTCACGGCCACCGAAGCCGCCGCGACCGCCACGGTCGCCACCACGGTCGCCGCCGCGGCCACCGAAGCCGCCGCGCGGACCACGGTCATCGCGACCGCCGAAACCGCCGCGCGGGCCACGGTCATCACGGCCGCCGCGCGGGCCGCGGTCGGAGTCGAGACCCATAGCGACCAGCGGCTCGATAACCTGGTCGAGCATCTCGATCAGGCTCTCGGCCGTCGCAGCGGACAGCTGCGGAACGAGCTTCTTGCGCTTGTTGCCCAGGGCGGCGATGAGCTCCTCGGCGTCCTCGCTGGCGATGACGACGATCTTGCGCATATCCTCCTCTTCGGGCTCGATGCGCGCGACGATGTCGTTCTTCTCCGCCTCGGCCAGGATGCCGTCGAGCTCGCGCAGGCGCATGCCCATGAGCTCGGCCATCTCCTTCTGCTCCATGCGGGGCTTGAGCTCCAGGAGCTTGAGCGCACGCATGAGGTCGTTCATGCGCTTGGCGTCCTCCTCGGCCTCCTCGCGCATCATATCGCGACGACCGCGCAGCAGACGGGCTGCACGGTTCACCTTGTCAAACAGTTCATCATCCAGATTCTCGGGCGCAATCTTGGAATCCTCGGCGTCCTCTTCCTTCTCGACGTCAGCCTCGGGCTCCACGACGGTCTCGGCCACGGGCTCCTCGGCCTCGACCTCAGCCGTCACGTCAGCGGACACGACGTCCGCTTCGGCCGTCTTCTCGACGGCGATCTCATCGTTCTCGGTCATGGTCACATCGTTTTCGCTGTACTCAGACATGCGTTCCTCCTGCGCCCTCGGCGCTCAACAGGCGGCCTCTTTCTTGGACCGCAATCACATACAGGCCTTCCGGCCGTCAGCTAGTGTAAAGTTTCCGCAGGCAACAGATGTAGAGAATCAATGTCTGCACAAAAAAGCAGCGACACCGAGGTGCCGCTGCCTTGCCGAGTCGATGTGTGGGGGCCGTCTCCGGGCGCCATGACTAGCGCTGGCGATAGTGCTCCAGGAAGTCCGCCAGATCCTCCACGGCCTCCTGCAGCACGCCCATACGCGGCAGGAAGACGATGCGGAAGTGGTCGGGCTCCGGCCAGGCGAAGCCGCCGCCGCGGGTGATCAGGATGCGCTTCTCGTGGAGCAGGTCGAGCGCGAACTGCTCGTCGCTGGTGATGTTGAACTTCTCGACGTCGAGCTTGGGGAAGATGTAGAAGGCCGCCTTGGGCTTGACCGCGGTGACGCCGTCGATGGCGTTGAGGGCCTCGTAGATGTAGTTGCGCTGCTCGTAGATGCGCCCACCGGGAACGATGTAGTTGTTGACGCTCTGGTGGCCGCCGAGCGCGGTCTGCACGATGGACTGGCTGGGGACGTTGGAGCACAGGCGCATGTTCGACAGCATGTTGACGCCGTACATGAAGTCCTTCATGCAACGCTTGTTGCCCGAAAGCACCATCCAGCCGATGCGGAAGCCGCAGACCATGTGCGATTTCGAGAGGCCGGAGAAGGTGACGCACGGCAGGTCGGGGGCGAGCGTCGCGGTGGAAACGTGCTCGAACCCGTCCATGACCAGGCGGTCGTAGATCTCATCGGAGAAGATCATGAGCTGGTGCTTGCGCGCGATCTCGACGATCTGCTCGAGGACCTCGCGCGGGTACACGGCGCCCGTGGGGTTGTTGGGGTTGATGATGACGATCGCCTTGGTGCGCGGGGTGACCTTGGACTCGATATCGGCGATATCGGGGTTCCACTCGGCCTGCTCGTCGCACACGTAGTGCACCGGGGTGCCGCCTGCGAGCGCGGCGCAGGCGGTCCACAGCGGGTAGTCGGGCATGGGGATCAGGATCTCGTCGCCGTTGTTGAGCAGCGCGTTCATGCACAGCTGGATGAGCTCCGAGACGCCGTTGCCGGTGTAGATGCCGTCCATGCTCACGTTGGGGATGCCCTTGAGCTGCGCGTACTGCATGATCGCCTTGCGGGCGCTGAACAGGCCGCGCGCCTCGGAGTAGCCCTCGCAGTCGGTCAGCTGCGTGCGCATGTCCTCGATGACCTCGTCGGGGGTGCGGAACCCGAACGGCGCGGTGTTGCCGATGTTCAGCTTGAGGATGCGCTGGCCCTCGGCCTCCATGCGGGCCGCTTCGTCGGTGATGGGGCCGCGGACGTCGTACAGGACGTTATCGAGCTTGCTTGACTTATTGAACTCGCGCATTGAAGTGCTCCTTTGCGTTGGCGCGTCATGTTGACGGTCGGAATCGGAAGGTTGGTCGGCGGCCTCATGCCGCGCGCTAGCTCGCTCGTCGTTCGGTATGACGGGCGTGTTCGGTTCCGCCTGCAGGGAAGCGGCGCCTTCAAGCCAGCCCTCGTCGACGTCGAGGATGCGGGCCAGCAGGGCGACCACGTCGCGGCGGGGAACGGTCTTGCCGCTCACATACTGGCTGACCTGGCTTTTCCCCAACTTGCTGCCGAGTTCGGACGCCGCACGGATCATATCGCTCTGCTTGAGGCCGCGATGCGCCATGGCCGTCTTGAGACGGTCGGCAAACGACTCGTGCTCGGTGTTCTGCGCCATCTCGCCTCCAATAGTTCAATTTCCGAATCAGAATTGAACTTTCTGCTTGTCATGTGTGTAATCAAGTTCAAAGTTCAATTTATGGGCAGTCTACCACAGAAAGAAATTGAACTCGCCGAGAATCTCCGGATAGTTCGTCGGCGCGGTATCATCATGGTCTCAACACGAACGCCGTGAAGGGCGCTCGCCAGCCGCTGACGAAAGGACACCATCATGGCCAACAACTACCTGATCGTCGTCGATATGCAGCACGATTTCGTATCCGGCGCGCTCGGAACGCCCGAGGCGCAGGCGATCGTTGCGGACGCGGCCGCCTACGCGCGCGATTTCAAGGGGACCGTCGTGTTCACCAAAGACACCCACGAGGAGGGCTACCTCGAGACGCAGGAGGGGCGCAACCTGCCGGTTGTCCACTGTGTGCGCGACACCCCGGGCTGGGAGCTCGTGCCCGAACTCGAGGAGGTTCGCGCCGAGCGCGGCGCCCTCGTGTTCGAGAAGCCCACGTTCGGCTCCGTGCAGCTCGTCTGGTGGCTCGCCGAGGAAAACGACGCCGAACCGATCGACTCCATCGAGCTCATCGGCCTGTGCACCGATATCTGCGTGGTGAGCAACGCCCTGCTCATCAAGGCGCACTTCCCCGAGATCCCCGTGCGCGTCAACTCGGCGCTCTGCGCCGGCGTCACCCCCGCCTCGCACGACGCGGCGCTGACGACCATGAAGAGCTGCCAGGTCGAAGTGCGCTAAATATGGGGACGGGGCCATTTCCACCCATGGCGGCGCAGTGCCTGCCATGGGTGGAAATGGCCCCGTCCCCACATATGTCGTCTCAAGAGAGACGTGCCGCTATCCCAATCCGACAGCCATGCCGATCAGGTGCACCGCGAACGATACGATCCAGGCGACGCCGCACTGCAGGCCGACCACGGCCCACATCATGCGGGTCCCCAGCTCGCTGCGCACGGTCGACACGGCCGCGACGCATGGCGTGTAGAGCAGCGTGAACGTCAGGAAGCAAAACGCCGTCAGCGGGGTGAACAACGTCGAGAGGGCCGACACGTCGCCGCCCAAAAGCACGGTCAGCGTGGAGACGACGCTCTCCTTCGCCGCAAAGCCCGCAGCGAGCGCCGTGGAGGCGCGCCAGTCGCCAAAGCCGAGCGGAGCGAAGATGGGCGCCAGCACCTGGCCCACGCCGGCAAGCAGGCTCTGGGACTGATCGGTGACCACGTTGAAGCGGATGTCGAACGTCTGCAGGAACCAGATGATGATGGTCGCGACGAACACAATGGTGAACGCCTTGCGCACGAAGCCCTTGCCCTTGTCCCACGCGAGGCGCGCCACCGTCCCCGCGCTCGGCAGACGGTAGTTCGGCAGCTCCATGACGAAGGGCACCGGATCGCCCCGAAACGCGCTGCGCTTGAGCACGAGCGCCACGAGGATGCCGACCAGGATGCCCATGAGGTACATGGCGGCCATGACCAGGCCTCCGTAGCGCGGGAAGAACGCCGCGGTCAACAGGCCGTAGACCGGCAGCTTGGCTGAACAGCTCATGAACGGCGTGAGCATCACGGTCATGCGGCGGTCATGGTCGGACGGAAGCGTTCGGGTCGCCATGATCGCCGGCACGCTGCAGCCGAAGCCGATTAGCATCGGCACGATGCTGCGGCCGGAAAGGCCGATTCTGCGCAGCAGCTTGTCCATCACGAAGGCGACGCGGGCCATGTAGCCGGAGTCCTCGAGAATGGAGAGCAGCAAAAACAGCACGACGATGATGGGCAGAAACGACAGCACGCTGCCCACGCCGGCAAAGATGCCGTCGATCACGAGCGAATGGACCACCGGGTTCACGCCGAAGTCGGTAAGCCATGCGTCCACCACGCCGGTGAACGACTCGATTCCCAGCTCAAGCAGGTCGGACAGGCGCTGGCCGATCAGATCGAACGTCAGCCAGAACACCGCCAGCATGATGAGGATGAACACGGGGATTGCCGTATAGCGGCCCGTCAGGATACGGTCGACGGCGACCGAGCGCATGTGCTCGCGGCTCTCATGCGGCTTCACGACGCTCGCCGAGCAGACCTCCTCGATGAAAGTGAAGCGCATGTCGGCCAAGGCGGAAAGGCGGTCGGAACCCGATTCGCCCTCCATCTGCACGATGATGTGCTCGAGCGCGTCGAGCTCGTTTTGGTCCAGCGCGAGCGCCGAGATCACGCGCGCGTCACCCTCGATAAGCTTGGTGGCGGCAAAGCGCAGCGGCAGGCCGGCCGACGCCGCATGGTCCTCGATAAGCTGGCAGATGCCGTGGATGCAGCGGTGCAGCGCGCCGCCGTCCGGTCCATCCTGCGCGCAGAAGTCGAGGCGGCCCGGATGCTCGCGGTAGCGCGCCACGTGCATGGCATGCTCCACCAGCTCGCCGATGCCCTCGCCCTTTGCCGCGGAGATGGGCACCACGGGGATGCCGAGCAACTCCTCGAGCCGGTTGACGTCCACGGTGCCGCCGTTGGCCGCGACCTCGTCCATCATGTTGAGCGCGAGCACCATGGGCCGGTCGAGCTCCATGAGCTGCAGCGTGAGGTAGAGGTTGCGCTCGATGTTGGTGGCGTCCACGATGTCGATGATGCCGTCGGGGCGCTCGTTCAGGATGAACTCGCGCGAGACGATCTCCTCGCTCGTGTAGGGCGACAGCGAGTAGATGCCCGGCAGGTCGGTCACCGTCGCCTCGGGATGGCCCTTGATCTGGCCGTCCTTGCGGTCGACCGTGACGCCCGGGAAGTTGCCCACGTGCTGGTTGGAGCCGGTGAGCTGGTTGAACAGCGTGGTCTTGCCGCAGTTCTGGTTGCCCGCCAGCGCAAAGGTCAGCGCCTGCCCCTCGGGGATGGGCCTGCCGCCGGAGCGGGGGCGCGCCGCGTTCTCGCCGAGCGCCGGATGCGCCGTGGTGCCCGTGCGCACGTCGGCGCGCTTGAGCGCATGCGCATCGTGGATGTCGCGCAGCTCGATGCGGGCGGCGTCATCCTTGCGCAACGTCAGCTCGTACCCGCGCAGGCGGATCTCCAGCGGATCGCCCATGGGGGCGTACTTCATCATGGTGACCTCGGTGCCAGGTGTGAGGCCCATGTCCAAAATATGCTGCCTGAGCGCAGCGTCATCAGAATCGACCGACGCGATGATCGCGTCCTTGCCGATCTCGAGCGTGTCTAGTCTCATGCGTACCGTTCTTCCCCTCTGAATCGCCGTACATGCATGACGTTCCAAGACATGATAGCGTGGAGCCGAACGGTCTGAGGTGGTTTCTTAATCTTCATCTGAACGTTCGAGCATATATTCAAATGGGTCATTCGGGCACGGCGGGCCGCAGCACCGCCCCCTCGGAAATCGCCACGTCGTCTCGCACGTAACGGATAAAGCTCTCCACGTGGGCGGGCAGCGCCGCCTTCGGGCAGACGCACCATGTGCGCCTCACGAGCGGAGACCCGTCCGCCCAGGTTAAAGGCGTCAAGCAGAGACCGCGCTCGTTTTCGAACTTCGATGAGACGAAGCATAGCGCATAGCCGCGCCCCTGCGCCACGAGCTCCCAGACGAAGTCGATGTACCCGACGCTCATCCCCGGGACCATCTTCGATCCGTAGCGCTCGAGCCACCACCGTTCGAGCAGCTCGGTCGACTGGGCGTTCGTCCTGAAATCGATGCGCGGCAGGGTCGGCAGATCGTCGATGTCGACGGGTTCGCGACTCATGAGGTACGCCTGGTTGCAATCGACGAGGATCCGCCGAACCGGGCCCTCGTAGTCGCCGCGCACGAACGCGAGGTCGAGCTTTCCGTCCAGCACCATGCGAAACAGCGCGTCGCTCTGGTCGTTCACGACGGTGAAGCGCACCTCGGGATCGCCGGCCTCGGCGTACCCGCCCAGCACGTCCCAAAGGTTGTACTTGTTGAAGGTGTAGGAGGAGCCGACCGTGATCATCTTGCTCGCCGTTTGGCGAAGCTCCTCAAGCCCGCGATGCGTCTGCTCGACGAACTCCTTGTGCTCCGCGGCGCACGTCGCCAGATACTCGCCTTCGGGCGTGAAGGCGAGGCCCTTCGGCGTGCGCTCGGCGATGCGCACGCCCAGCTCCCGCTCGATATGCTGCAGGCGCTTGGTGAGCGTGGGCTGGGTCATATAGAGCGCGGCGGCGGCACGCGACACATTCGGGTTGCGGTGCAGCTCGTCGATAATCTCCCAATCGAAGTCCCTCACATCGGCACCTCCCGTGCTCGCCCAACGCATGGTTCCATTATCAACCATAGTGCAAAATCGGGGACGTACCTGTTGCGTGCAAAAATGCACGCAACAGGTACGTCCCCGATTTGCATATATGTGGCCCAGGATGAACCTACGCGTCCTGCTCGGCGAGCTTGGCTTTGAGCAGGCGGAGCTGGCCGCCGGCGAGCACGACCTCCATCTCGGCATCGGAGAGGTCGAGCACGACGTTGAACTCGAAATGGCGCGTCACGTTCTTCACGCAGACGCGGCGCGTCGGAATCTGGCCGAGCAGGCCCTCAATCTCCAGCTCGTCGCCCATCTCGATGGAGTCGTAGGCAGCGGGGTCCTCGAACAGCATGGGGATGATGCCGTGGTTGATGAGGTTACCCTTGTGGATGCGCGCCATGCTCTTCGCGATCACGCAGCGCACGCCCAGATACATCGGGTTGATGGCGGCGTGCTCGCGGCTCGAGCCTTGCCCGTAGTTCTCGCCGGCGATGATGATGGACTGGCCCATCTCGCGGGCGCGCTCGGCGAACTCGGGATCGTAGCGCATATAGCAGTACTTGGACATCAGGGGGATGTTCGAGCGCATGCTGGAAAGCTCGGCCGAGGCGGGCGTGATGTCGTCCGTCGAGATGTTGTCGCCGCCCTTGAGCGAAACGGGAATGCGCAGGTGCTGGGTCGGCTCTTCGGGAATCGGCAGGAACTTGATGTTCGGACCGCGCACGATCTCGACCTGCTCGGCCTCCTCGGAGGGCAGCGGCGCGATGAGCAGGCTGTCGTCGATAGGATAGGTGTCGGGCTCATGGATGGCTCCGAGCTTTTCGACGTCGACCCCCATGATGTCGCGCGCAGAGGCGAACGTGCCCATGATGGCCGTCGCCGCGGCGCTCTCCGGGCTCACCAGGTAGATCTTCGCCGTCGGGCTTCCGGCGCGACCGCGGAAGTTGCGATTGGACGTTCGCACGGCGACGCCGTTCGTCGCGGGCACCTGCCCGATGGCGCAGCACGGGCCGCACGCGAATTCGAGCAGGCGGACGCCCGCGTCGAGCAGCATGTCGATATAGCCGTCGTGCAGCAGCTGCTTGTAGACCTGCTTGGACTGGATGGCGCAGGTGCAGCTCACGTTCTCGTTCACATGATGGCCTTGCAACACGAGCGCCGCCTTGGCGATGTCGGAGTAGCTCGCGTTCGTGCAGCTGCCGATGAAGACCTGCTGGACGGGCAGCTTCTCCACCGTTTCGAGCCTGTGCACGTTGTCGGGCAGGTCGGGGCACGCCATGAGGGGCTCGAGGGCGGACAGGTCGAGCTCGATGCGCTCGTCGTAGACGGCGTCCTCGTCGGGCAGCAGCTCGACGAACTGGTCCGCACGGTCCTGCGCCTCCATGAAGCGGCGAACCTGCTCGTCGGCCGGGAAGATCGACGTGGTGGCGCCCATCTCGGCACCCATGTTCGCGATGCTGCAGCGCTCGGGAACCTCGAGCGTCGCGGCGCCGGGGCCCACGTATTCGAACGCGCGGCCCAAACCGCCCTTGACGCCCACCCGGCGCAGCATCTCGAGGATGACGTCCTTGGCGTTCACGCCGGGCTTGAGCGAGCCGGCCAAGTAGACCTGCACGACCTTCGGCATAACAAGGCGCATGGGCTGGCCCGCCATGGCGGTCGCAACATCCATGCCGCCCACGCCGATGGAGAGCATGCCCACCGCGCCGCTGTGCGGGGTGTGCGAGTCGCCACCGAACAGCACCTTGCCCGGCACCGCAAAGCGGGCGGTGTGAATCGCATGGCAGATACCGTTGCCGGGGCGCGACACGTACACGCCGAAGCGCTTGGCGGCAGACTGCAGGTAGATATGGTCGTCGGGCGTCTTGTTGTCGATATAGAGCAGGTTGTGGTCGAGATTGGAGACCGAGAGCTCGGTGCGCACGCGATCAAGGCCCAGCGCCTCGAAGGCCAGGTAGGTCATGACGGCGTTGATGTCGTGCGTCAGCGTCTGATCGACACGCAGCAAGATCTCCTCGCCGGGCTTCATGGTGCCCGAGACGAGATGCGACTCGATGATTTTATGGACAAGAGACGATCCCATGGTGCGGAACCTTTCTGCAGCGTGATGTATCTCATACATATGGTGCAACGGGCAGGGCGCATTATCCAATTGAAAGCGGGCATGAAGCCCATGCCCAGACGGCATGATGGGTTGGAGCGAACCCGTCCCCGAATGACCGAGGGGGTCAATGACACAGAATGGGCAATTTGGCACGCTCATATGACCGATAACCCTGTCAAGTGGCAAAAACGGCCCAACCCGCCTGGCCAAAGGCGGGTCGGGCCCTTCCGCTCCCGCAGCGCCGTCGAGACGACGTTTTCCCAACGTCAGGCACTGTGAACAGTCTCATGTCCGCGTGTCGCCACCCCTCGCGGGGATCGGTTGCCGCAAAAGGATGCCTTCGGCTGGGCGGAGCCGCACATCGGCCGGGCGCGGCCGATTCTAAGGTCGCACGCGCCCCTCGCGGGGCGTGCATAGCGTGGGCGCGGTTCGCCCCGGCGCCATCCTCGGCGGCGGGCGCGGGCGCGGGTATCCTCGACGGGCCCGGGGGCCCGGGGGGACCTCTCGGTCGGGAGGCCGCCTCCCTACGCCGGCATCACGGCGATCCACCATATCCACTCGCAGAGCTCGCGCGCGACGGCCACCTTCACCTTGTTGGCGGCGAGGCCGCGGCCGACGAGGTGCTCGCGGCGCCTGCGGAGCCTCCTGGAGCACTCGGCGGCCCTCGCCCTCACGAGCGCGGGGACGCTCGGGTCCTCGGGCGCCGACGCGCCCCTGCACGGCCGCGAGTAGGCAGACGCCGCCTCGACGAGGGCGCGCCTCAGGTGCGAGCTGCCCGTCTTGGAGATGCCGCCGCGCCTCGTCCTGGACCCGGTCGAGCTCTCCGACGGGACGAGGCCGATGTAGGAGGCGAGCGCCGAGCCGTTCCGGAACCGCCGGAAGTCGCACACCTCGCAGACCAGCGAGAAGGCGGTGACGCGCCCGATCCCGCGGATGCACTCGAGGCGCGCCATGCGCTCCGCGAGCCCCGGGGAGGAGGCGACGGCGCGCGCGATCTCGGCCTCGACCTCGGCGAGGCGCTCCTCGAGCCGGTAGACCGCGGCGAGCTTCTGGCGGAACACGAAGGTGTCCGCCGGCTGCGCGAACTCGAGCGCGGCGGCCCACCTCCTGAACGTCTTGGTCCAGCGCCTCTTGGTGAGCGCGTAGCGGGTGCCGGTGAGCAGCAGGAAGGACGCGACGCGCTGGCGCGCCGCCCTCAGGTCGCGGGCGACCTCGCCGCGCAGGCGCGAGAGGTGGCGCAGCGACTCCTCCCGCTCGGTGGGGACGCGCACGGCCCTCACCGAGCCGGCCGCGTGCATGCGCGCCAGCCACTCCGCGTCGACGCGGTCGTTCTTCCTCCTGTCGCTCCTGCGCGGCAGCTTCGAGGTCGCGGCGACGACGCACCGGATGCCGGCGGCGGCGAGCGCCCTCGCGAGCCCGAAGCCCGTCGGGCCGGCCTCGTAGCAGCACGTGCCGCCCGAGAGCCCGTTCTCGCCGATCCAGCGGACGAGCTCGGCCGGGTCGCCGGACAGCGTGGCCTCGAGGGCCTCGCCGGTGTCCCGGTCGAGGGCGAAGACGCAGTTCTTCCCGGCGTGGACGTCGACGCCGATGCTGATAGAATTCGACATGGGGCCTCCCCTTCGACTGCGGTGCGCGACCGCCGTTTGCGCTGACAACAACGATTGTCGCCCATCCCGCGGGCATCCGGGGAGGCTCCGACCGATCAGTTATCGGTCATATCTTCTAAGAGCCCCTATTGGCCCCTCCTAGCGTGCCAAATTGCCCATTCTGTGTCATTGACCCCCTACGCCCACATACGACACGGCGCAAGGCAACGGCGGATAAACGCGTCGTAGATGTCGACCATGCGCTCGGTGTAGAACTCCGCGACTCCATGATCGGCGCCGCGCACAAGGTACAGCTCGACGTCCTTGCCGCATTCCCGCAGACGGCGGTACAGGTCGACCGACACCTCCGTGTTGACCTTACGATCCTTGGTGCCGTGGGCGATCAGCATCGGGGGAATATCGAGCTCGGGCGTGATATAGCACGATGCGGTCGCAACGCGGCGCAACGCGGGGTCGGCGCGCATATCCGCCCCGCCCATCAGCACGCCCTCGGGACTCTCGGGTGTGTGATGATCAGATGTGATGGGAAACGCATCGTCAGGCAAAAGGCTCACCGCGCCGTAGAGGTCGATCACGCCGCGCACCCGAGAGGAAACCCCTGGATAGGCACTGCCTCCCGCATCGTAGAACGATGCGAACACCGCCGTGTGCCCACCTGATGAATTGCCCGCAACGATGATCTTCTCGGGATCGATACCGAACTCATCCGCATGCGCGCGCATATGGCGAACGGCGTTCTGACAATCCTGGATCTGCGCGGGAAACGCGGCTTGCGAGGCCGGGCGATACTCGACCTCCACCACCACGTACCCGCGCCGCGCGATCTGCGCGAGCTGCGGAATCAGCATGTACAGCTTCTGCGTGCGCCATGCCGACCCCTTGACGAACACGATGCAGGGCAAAGGGCCGGCAATGCCGTTGCGCGACGTGGGAGAGAGCACCTGCAGCCGAAGCGTCGCCCCGTCGGCACTCTGATATGCAACGTCATGCAGGTACTTGATCTCGATCTCGTCTCCCGAGGTCTCGACGATGGTGGCGCCCTCAACGTTCTGCGTGAACTCGGGCATCTCCTCGTACGTCCAGTCCTTGACTTCCATGGGTATCAACTCCTTGGTAGCACTCCTGTAAGCCGATAAACTCGATCATCTTCAAAGCCGGGGCATCGCCCGTGCCCGCCCGATATGAAACACGTCATAGCGGCGCGTCGGTACAACTCCTCACATGCGGTTGTTGTTGATGAGACACCCGTCCAGAATGATCTGGCGCTCATCATCGGTCAGCTCGTCGAGCAGCAGCTCGACCTTCCCCACCTGCACGTCCCCCCGAATCACATAGGCGTCTATCGCGCCCGCGCCTGCGGTGACGGCGCTGCGCACGCCGGGAACGTACAGCCAGTCCCCTACCTCGAAACCCGGCTCGCCCTCGAGCCTGAACGGGAGCATACCCCAGTTGATGAGATTCGTGCGGTAGCGCTTGGTGGCGTATTGGTGGCACAGGTTGGCAAGGCCGCCCAGCACACGCTGACAGCTCGCCGCCTGCTCGCGCGCCGATCCGTCTCCGGGCCTGTTTGCATATAGCAGGCTGCCGATCTCGATATCGAAGGGCTGCACATCCGGCGTAATCGCGCACATGGCGTTCAGCACGTGGACGTACCGGGCGGGCACGCGTCCCGACAGGCGCTCCATCTCGAACTCGCGCACCTGCCGGGCGCGCCCGACGTAGGCGGGGTCGCGACCGGACAAGGTGAACTCCGCTAGCTTGAAGGGGTCGGAACGATAGCACGACGCCTCCCCGGAAGGGATGATCTCGTCGGTATTGGTAACGGGATCCATAATCATCGTGCAGACCTGAAGCGCGATGTTTTCGGCCAGCGGCTCCAGCTCGGGCCAATCCTGGATGTTCGGGCCGTACACGAGCGGTTCATCCGGTCTTGGCTGCGCAAAGCCATTGTAGACGCGATGCTCATACGGCTGCGGATCGAACTCGTAATCATCGAAAGCCTCCCAGCACGAGAGCGCCTCGGCGCTCGTAAGCACGCCCCCGTTCGCCGCGGTCGCCGCGATGGAGCGCGCATCCATCAACGCTGCCGCCGCCATCTGACCCTGCCCGACATACGAGCCTTCGCGATTGGGGAAGTTGCGCGTGTTATGCCGGATGGAAAGCGCCCCGTTAGCAGGCGTATCGCCGGCACCGAAGCACGGTCCGCACATGGGCGTGCGCACGACGGCGCCCGCGAGCATCAGGTCGCGCAGGATGCCGTGACGGTCGAGCACCGACATGACCGGCATAGATGCCGGATACACCGACAGGCTGAACTCGCCGTTGCCACACCCCCTGCCGCGCAGGGCGCATGCCGCCTGCGCGATGTTGGTATAGGTGCCGCCCGCGCAACCGGAGATGCTCCCCTGCTGCACGTGCAGGCCGGCGGCATCGACCTTGCCGCGCAGGTCGAGCGCGCCGCGCCGGCGCGCGATCTCGTCGGCGCGGCACTCGACCGATGCCAAGATCTCGTCCAGGTTGTCGTAGAGCTCGTCGATGGCGTAGACGTTGGAGGGATGGAACGGCAACGCGATCATGGGGCGGATGCGCGACAGATCGATGCGCACGCACCCGTCGTAGTACGCGACCGCCGCGGGCTCGAGCCGCCGGTACTGCTCCTCGCGGCCATGCGCTGCGAGGAACCGACGCGTCGAGTCATCGGTCACCCAGATGGTGGACAGTGCGGCGGCCTCGGTCATCATGGCATCGAGGCTGTTGCGGTAATCGCACGGCATGGTCACCACGCCGGGGCCGACGAACTCCATGACCTTGTTCTTGACGTAGCCGTTTGCAAAGACCGCGCGGATGATGGCGAGCGCGATATCCTGTGGCCCGACATACGGCGCCGGCCTGCCTTCCAGGAAGACGGCGATTACCTGAGGCGTCGGGATATCGTAGGTCTTTCCGAGCAGCTGCTTGACGAGCTCGCCTCCGCCCTCGCCGATAGCAAGCGTGCCAAGCGCGCCGTAGCGCGTATGCGAGTCAGATCCCAAGATCATCTTGCCGCAGCCCGCTTGCGTCTCGCGCATCACCTGATGCAGCACGCCCAGATGCGGGGGCACGAAGATGCCGCCGTAGCGCTTCGCCGCCGAAAGCCCGAATCGATGGTCGTCCTCGTTGATCGTGCCGCCCACGGCGCACAGCGTGTTGTGGCAGCAGGTAAGCGTATAAGGAAGCGGGAACTCCTTGAGCCCCGAGGCGCGCGCCGTCTGGATGATGTTCACGAACGCGTTGTCAGGCGAAGCGAGCGCATCGAAGCGGATGCGCAGGATCTGGTCCCCATCGCCCAGGGCGTGCGCCTTGAGGATGCGCCATGCGATGGTCCCCTGTCGCGCCACCTCGGGCGAAACGGAGTCCCCTGCCATGCCCATGACCGCATCGCGCTCATGCGCGGGAACGATGCGCTCGCCATCCGCCAGATAGACGCCCTTGTCGTACAGCTTCACCGCATCCATCGAACACCCCAATCAAACGTCGAATCACACGTGCACACAGCACGCCCGGCCTGAGAGATGCTTTCATCGTGCATCCCCGGACCAGGTTTGGTCCAATTGAAACGTCGCATGACCGCATGCCGAGACGGCATGACGACGCCTCCACATGCCACAGCGGGGAATGACCCGAGCGGATGGAGCTGCCGCCAACCGTTCAGGTCAGCCCCCGCAATGGCATGCATCGACATTCGATGTTGCGATAGCCCGTATTATCGAATCCCCCATGCCATAGTTCAAATATAAGAATTCAATTGATCCCATAATGTTGTACCTATATCCGAAAACCCTACAGGGATACGCTTCATCCCCGAGAAGCTTCGGTCGATTGCCCTCGCGCACCAGGGCGCCGCGATGGGATGGCGCGGAAACGCGGTGAGGAAGCCGCGGCATCGGCGCACCGAAGGCAGGCGACCCCACGGAGCACGGAACCCGAAATCACCCGATCGGCACCCCCTCCCCTTGCATGCAAGAACCCCGGCACGCTTGAGCGGGGCGTGCCGGGGCCGGAAAAGGGAAAAGAGAAGGGTGCATATTGTGAGCACACTGAGGTGCACAAATGCCCGGATGTCGTGCTGCCTGAACGGCATCCGGGCAAGAGGGGGCGCTTAGAACAGGGGGATGGCGCCCGTCAGAACTGCGACGACGCAGTAGATGACAAACATCGGGAGGCCCCACTTGAGGATCTGCTTCTGGTGCTCGCCGAAGTCGACCTCGCAGCGCTCGATCAGGATCCAGATCCACGCGATGAGCGGGGTTGCGTAGTAGGTGGCCAGCGGGATCATGGCGCCGACGCCCATAGCGGTCGCGGTGATGCCGTACTGGGCGGCAAGGCCGGCGAGAACGGGGAGGATGCCGAAGTAGTAGCCGTCGGAGGACAGGAAGATCATGCCCGGGATACCGAGGATGGCCACGAACAGCGGCAGCAGGTTCTCCATACCGGAGGGCACCAGGCTCGCGAGGAAGATCGCGATGTCGTCGCCCATGCCGGAGTTAGTGAGGATACCCATGAGGAAGCCGGACGCGACGATCATGGCCGCAGCGGGCATACCGTCTTCAAGGGCAGCAGCCAGACGATCCTTCTGCAGGTGGAAATCGAAGCCGAAGTTCACGAGCAGGGCGAGGGCGAGACCGCCGCCGAACAGGACCGCAGAGTTCGCGTAACCGCCGATGAGCAGGATCATGATGATCACGGAGAGGATCAGGTTGAACCACACGAGCTTGGGACGCTTGTACTCGGGATCGTTGTTGCGCACGATGTCGCACATCTTCTCAAGCTCTTCAGCCGTGATGTGGCTGGCGTTCGCAGGATCGTAACCGAGGCGCTTGCGCTCCTTCTTGCCCAGGAACCAGGCGACGAAGACGCAGTAGATGAGCGCGACGCCCATGCCGGGAAGCAGCAGCGGGAAGAGCTCGGTCACGTCGAGGTTCAGCGCGGAAAGCACGCGAGCGAGCGGGCCGCCCCACGGAGACATGTTGAAGACCGACGTGGGCAGGCAGATGAGCAGCGCCAGGTACGGCGTCTTGATGCCGAACTGCTTGTACAGCGGAACGAAGGCCGCGGTGGTGATCAGGACCGTGGAGGTGCCGTCGCCGTCAAGGGACACGCCGGCGGCAACCAGCGTGGAAGCGACCATAATCTTCATCGGGTCGCCCTTGACGAGCTTGATCATCGCGATGACCAACGGATCGAACAGACCGACCTGCATCATGAGCGTGAAGTAGGTGCAGGCGAACAGGACCATCATCGCGGAGCGAACGGTACCTGCGGAGACCTCGCCGTCCTCGACGGCGTAGAACACGCCGCTGTAGACCCATTCGAATACGTTCAAAACGTTCTGGCCGGTCAAGAGGCAGTAAATCATACCGGCGGCCAGAGGAACGACGGCAAGGCCGACATACGGGCTCAGCCAGCGCTTCATGACGCCGATGATGAAGATGAGAATCATGATTAGGCCAACGGCCGCAGCTAGAGTCATGAATTCCCTCCTTTACCGTTGTGAGAGATTCCCCTGCGGGAATCACCCCTTATTCCTTCCTTATATGAAGCCAAGTGCGCGGGCCTGCCTGGCAGCTTGAAGCTGACCCGCGCACTCGTGCATCACCCTACTTGCGACGGTTGAAGTTGATCAGGCAGCCGTCGAGGATGATCTCGCGCTCGTCGTCGGTGAGCGGCGCGGTGTAGAGGGCCATGGTGCCGGCGACCTTGCCGTCGCGGATGATGTGGCCGCTAAACTCGCTCTTGCCGGTCGCGATCGCCTCGCGCACGCCGGGAACGAAGATCCAGTCGCCCGGCTCGAACGCGGGCTCGTCATCGGACTGGAAGGGCAGCATGCCCCAGTTGATGACGTTGGAGCGATACCGCTTGGTGGCGTACTGCTGGCAGATGTTCGCAAGGCCGCCCAGCACGCGCTGGCAGCTTGCGGCCTGCTCGCGAGCGGAGCCGTCGCCGGGCTTGATCGCGTAGACCATGGAGCCGATCTCGGTGTTGGCGGCATCGGCGTCGGCGCACACGCCCTGGGCGGCGGCGAAGACGTCGGCGATGTCGGCAGGAACCGTGCCCGCCTTGCGCTCGGCCTCGAGAGCGGCGGTCGCCTTGGCGCGGCCGACGTAGGCCGGATCGCGACGGGACAGCGCGAACTCCGCCAGACCCAGCGGGTTGGAGCGGAACGAGGAGGTCTCGCCGGAGGGGATGAGCTCGTCGGTGGTGGTCACCGGGTCGAGAATCTTGGAGCAGACCTGGAGCAGGACGTTCTCGCCGAGCGCCTCCATCTCAGGCCAGTCCTTGATGTTCGGGCCGTAGCACAAAGGCTCTTCCTCTTCGGCCTTGGAGAAGCCGTTGAAGACGCGGTGCTCGTAGGAGGAGGCGTCGAACTCGTGCTCGGGCACGTCGCCCCAGCAGTCGAGCGTCTCGGCGGAGGTCAGCACGCCGCCGTTTGCAGCCGTGGCCGCAATGGAGCGGGCGTCCATGAGCGCCACCGCGGACATCTGGCCCTGACCGGGCTTGGAGCCCTCGCGGTTGGGGAAGTTGCGGGTGGTGTGGCGGATGGACAGCGTGTTGTTGGCGGGCGTGTCGCCGGCGCCGAAGCACGGGCCGCAGAACGCGGTGCGGATGATCGCACCGGCCTGCATGAGGTCGAAGATGGCTCCCTTCTTGACCAGGTCGGCGAAGACCGGCTGGGAGGAGGGGTAGACGGACAGGTTGAACACGCCGTCGCCGCAGCTCTTGCCGCGCAGCGCATGGGCGGCCTCGATGACGTTCGTGTAGTTGCCGCCCGCGCAGCCGGCGATGGTGCCCTGCTGGACGTGCAGGCCGGCGGCATCGACCTTGCCGCGCAGATCCAACGCGCCCGCACGACCGGCGATCTCGTCGGCGCGCTTCTCGACGCTCGCCAGGATGTCGTCCAGGTTGGCGTTGAGCTCGTCGATGGTGTAGACGTTGGAGGGGTGGAACGGCAGCGCGATCATCGGGCGGACCTTGGAGAGGTCCACGCGGACGCAGCCGTCGTAGTAGGCGATGGCCTCGGGATCGAGCTGCTTGAACTCGTCTGCGCGACCATGGTCGGCCAGGTACTTCTGCGTGTCAGCGTCGGTGCGCCAGATGGAGGACAGGCAGGTGGTCTCGGTCGTCATGACGTCGACGCCGTTGCGGTAGTCGGTGGTCATGCTCGCGACACCGGGGCCCACGAACTCCATGACCTTGTTCTTGACGTAGCCGCACTCGTAGACCGCGCCGATGATGGCGAGCGCGATGTCCTGCGGGCCGACGAAGGGCGCCGGCTCTCCCTCGAGGTAGATCGCAATGACCTCGGGCGTGGCGACATCGTAGGTCTGGCCCAGCAGCTGCTTGACGAGCTCGCCGCCGCCTTCGCCGATGGCCATGGTGCCGAGGGCGCCGTAACGGGTATGGGAGTCGGAGCCGAGGATCATCTTGCCGCCGCCGGCCATCATCTCGCGCATGTACTGGTGGATGACCGCGATGTGCGGGGGCACGAAGATGCCGCCGTAGTGCTTGGCGGCGGACAGGCCGAAGAGGTGGTCGTCCTCGTTGATGGTGCCGCCGACCGCGCACAGGGAGTTGTGGCAGCAGGTGAGCACGTAGGGGATCGGGAACTTGGTGAGACCCGACGCCTTGGCGGTCTGGACGATACCGACATAGGTGATGTCGTGGCTCGTCAGCGCATCGAATTTGATCTTGAGGTTGGCATCGTCGCCGGATGTGTTGTGCTCCTGCATGATGCGATAGGCAATCGTGCCGCGGCGCGCTGCCTCGGCAGTCACCTCGCCCCCGGTCATGGCCTTGATGGCGTCCCCTTCGCTGGCCGGGACAACGGTCTCGCCGTCGACGAGAAACACGCCGCCTTCGTACAGCTTCACTGCATCCATATGGGCACTCCCCTCCTGGTTGTGTGGACGTTCGATGGTTTCATTCTTGTTCCATTGACCCCGTCCAACAAATACTATCTTTCAATAGACTCTATACAGAATTGCCTATAATCGCTGGTACTTTAGGTGTTTGTTAACGGAAACCCTTAAGGCCGAGTAAAAGTTGTCCGTCGCAAAAGCCGTTTTTTAGATACTGTTTTACGTACCAGAAGGAATCTCGATGGAAGCCGCCGAGGGAGCCCACGTGAACGATCGAGAACTCACGTACGTCAAGACCATTGCAGAAGAGGGAAGCGTGTCCGCAGCGGCGCGCAAGCTCTTCATCGCGCAACCGTCGCTCTCCCAATCCCTGCAGCGCATCGAGGAGTCGCTGGGCGCGAAGCTCTTCGCGCGCACGCCCTCCGGCCTCAAGCTCACGCAGGCGGGCGAGAAGTACGTCGCCATGGCAAACCGCGTTCTCAAGCTTTACGGCGACCTGCTGGCCGAGCTCTCCGATATGGAATCCCTCTCGGAGGGAAACATCAATTTCGGCATCACGCGCCTGCTCGCGAAGTTCCTGCTGCCGCAGGTGCTGCCCGATTTTCACAGACGGTACCCGAACATCAAGATCTCGATTCTGGAGAAGAACTCCAAGGAGCTCGACCGGGCGCTCACGGCGTGCGACATCAGCTTCGCCGTCATGCACCGCCTGGTGGGCGAGGGCAGCCGCCATATCGATTACGACGTGTTCTGGAAAGATCCCTTCGTCGTCACCGTTTCGGCCGACAGCCCCATCGCGCGGAAGGCGACCAACGACCCCGCCTACCCCTACCCGCTCATCGACATCCGCCACCTGGCGGACGAACCGCTGCTCACCGTGCCATATGGGCAGCGCATCCGCCAAGTGCTCGACACCGTGTTCATGCGGACAGGCATTCGCCCCAACATCCTGTTGGAATCGCGGGACTACACGACGGTGCAGAGCCTTGCCGCCAAGGGCATCGGCTACACCATCGGCCCGCAGAGCTATACGGCGCTCTCGAAGATCGAGCCGGGCGAGGCCCAGTTCCTGTCGCTCGACAACAGCCTGAACGCCGCGTGGGCACTGTGCATCGCCACGTTCGCGAACGGCTCGCTCTCCCGTGCCGATATGGAGATGCTTCGCTACTTCGAGGACGCCATCGCCCATGTCATGGAGCCCGATCCCCTGCTGTAGGAATGGTGCTGCGCATCTCTGGGGACAGTCCCTTAATATTCACCGAGGAGGCATGTGCCTCCTCGGTGAATATTAAGGGACTGTCCCCAGAGATGCGCCACGGTTGTCACCATGCCGTGCCGGCATGGGGCCATGCCGGCTTTCAATTGGATTGCGGCGCGCGCCGGGCGCACCATGAAGACATGGTAAACGCCTGCGATCTCACATCTGGGAGGCGTCATGGACGCATTGCACACACAGGCCATCGAACGCGCAACCAAACGTTTCGGCGAGCTCCTCGCTGGAGAGTTCGAGCGCATCGAACGCGTCAAGCAGGACGGCAAGCCCAAGGACTACGCGAGCCTCGACCACATCACCGTCGGCATCCTGCCCGGTGACGGCATCGGCCCCACCATTGTCCAGCAGGCGGTCCGCGTGCTGGAATGCCTGCTTGCCGACCAGATCGCATCCGGGCGCATCGAGATCAGTCCCATCGACGGCCTGACCATCGAGCGCCGCGCGGAGCTGGGCGAGTCGCTCCCCCAAGACGTACTCGACGCCGCACTCGCCTGCGACGTGCTGCTCAAGGGCCCGCTCGTCACCCCGCGCCCCGGCGACCCCTGGCCCAACCTGGTGAGCGCTAACAGCCTGCTGCGCCGCGGCCTCGACCTGTTCGTCGGCATGCGTCCCATCCGCATTCCGGATCAGGGCATCGATTGGACGTTTTTCCGCGAGAACCTCGAGGGCGAGTACATCTGGGGCGACAAGGGCATCCAGGTGGATGACGACCTCGCCGTCGACTTCAAGGTGTGCACGCTTCCCGGCACCGAGCGTCTGGCGCGCATGGCGCTCAACTACGCACGCGACAACGGCAAGACCACGGTCACGGTGGTCACCAAGGCAAATATCGTCAAGCATGCCGACGGCAACTTCCAAAAGATCATCTGCGATGTCGCCGAGCGCGAGTACCCCGGGATCACCGTGCAGACGCGCCTGGTCGACGCGACGGCAGCTAAGCTCATGGATCCCGACTTCAACAAGGATTTCCAGGTCATCGTGCTGCCGAACCTCTACGGCGACATCGTGACCGATATCGCCGCCGAGCACCAGGGCGGCCTCGGCTCGGCTGCCTCGGCGAATCTCGGAACGCAGCACGCGCTGTTCGAGGCCATTCACGGCACAGCGCCCACGCTCGCCGAGCGCGGTCTGGCACCGTGGGCGAATCCCTGCAGCGTCATCCGCGCCGCCGGCCTGCTCGTGGGCCATATCGGATTCGCCGACCGACGTGCCCTGCTGGAGCGCGCGCTCGACATCTGCTGCACCACCGAGCGTCGCGTGGTCATGGGCATGGGCGACGGCCCGACCTCGACCGATTTCACCGACTACCTGATCGAGACCATCGAGGGCCTCAAGGGAAACGCCGCGTAGGCGCGCTATCGGCCAGATGACACCCGTTTTGAGAAGAATGGGTCATTTGGGGACGTGCTTGTTCCAACCCATCGCACAGGGCAAAACCAGAAAAGTGGTTGCTCGGGCGGCGGAAATTGCTGAAAAATCGACGTTGTAGACGGATTCATTTTGACACCGCCAGAAAGCGCAGGTGTCGTCGGCACGTGACCTGCGGAAATGATTCCGACGGAGGTGCCGTTTGAGGCACCTTGGAATTCGAGGCACCTACAACGTCGATTTTTCAGCAATTTCTGCCGTCCGAGCGACCACTTTTCCGGCTACGGGGCGCACCGCCCTCCCCATAGGGGATCCGGGCGCCCTCCCGCGGCTATTCCTCCGCGCGCCACCCGCGGCACACATCGACCCAGCCCTCCGCGCGCGTGGCGCGCTCGAGCTCGGGAATGGTCAGGCGCACTCCGCTGTGGTCGTCGCCGCAGGCGGGGTACACCACGTCAAAACGGCGCAGCGACTCGTCCAGATACACGCGTGCCTCGGGCTTGGCGCCAAACGGGCACACGCCGCCCGGCGCATGGCCCACAAGCCGCTCGACGACATCGCCGGAGACCATCTTCGCCTTGGTGTGGAAGAACTGCTTGAACATGCTGTTGTTCACACGTGCATCGCCGGCGCACAGGACCAGCACCGGCGCGTCCTCCACCAAAAACGCCATGGTCTTGGCGATATGCGCGGGCTCGCACCCGAGCGCCGCGGCGGCCTCCTCGACCGTCGAGCTCGGTGCCTCGGTCGCGATCACGCGGTCCCCGAGGCCGATGCTGTCCAGATATGCTTTTGCCACGTCAAACGACATGTCTTCATTCCTTTCCTGCGCAAGTGCGCATGTTACAGCAGCAACAGGCCCGCAATCCACAAGATGATCGGTGCCAGATAGGTCAAGGGAAGATCCTTGGTCACCGCGCCGAACTCGCGAATGATCGAGCGCGCCCAGGTGTCGCCTGCGGTCGCCGCGCCCATGACGTCGGCGTCCAAGCCCATGCGGCATGCGAGGTAGCCGCAGCGATACGCATGGAAATCGCTGGTCACCAGCGCCACGCGATACGACTCCGCCGTCGTCAGGCCGCCCATGACCTCGCGTGAGAACGCGAGATTCTCGCGCGTCGTGAACGACCGGTCCTCCTCGACGAGCTGCTTTTTCGGCACGCCGCGATCGCGCAGGTAGTCGTGCATGACGCGGGCCTCGCTCAGCTCCTCGTCCGAACCCTGCCCGCCCGAAACGATGATCGTGCCCTTCTTGCCCTGACGCTCCCACAGCGTGAAGGCGCAGTCGAGCCTATCCATGAGCACGGGCGAGGGGCGCGTGCCCTCGATGGCGGCACCGTGCACGACGATGAACTTGTACGCGTTCTTGCGGTCGGGCGCAGCTCCGCGCGCGGCCACCCGATAGACGAACGATGCGAGCGCGACCATGACGAGCGAGAACGACATCCACAGCCCGACCAGCGAGACGAGCCCGAGCAGGGCGCTCACCAGCTGGTTTCCGGCCCCCTCCACGACCATGGGGACCACGGTGAACAGCAGTGCGAGCACGACGGCGATGGCCAGAGGGATCGCCGATGCCGGGCGGACGCCGCCGTCGCGCGAGATCAGCAACACGCCGTTCATGGCGAACAGCTCGACCGCGACCAGCACGAACACGATCATGAGCGAGCCGGAAGTCACCGTGAAGCCGCCGGGGGCCGCGCAGGTGGCGATCACGAGCCCCGCGAACAGCACCAACGCCGCAGGCACCGAAGCGCGGCCGAACGCACGCGTCCCCATGCGGAACGTCACGACGAGCACCACGAGCGCCACGACGGCGAGCACAAGGCCCATCAGATGCACATCCATGTTCTTTCGTCCTTTCGAGATGGTCCGCGCCCCTACCGTCCCCTACAGCCCGCAACGCTCCAGGAAGGAGAGCGCAAGACCGATCCAGGGACGCACGACGGCCTGCTCCTCGGCGTTATCGGCGCAGGTGTTGGTATTCGCGACCGACAGGCCGTGCCCGCCCCGGTCGAAGACGTGCAGCTCGTGGGCGACGCCGGCGCGCGCAAGCGCCGAGACGAGATCGTAGACCTGGATGATCGGGCAGGTGCGGTCGTCGCTGGTCCCCCACACGAACGTCGGCGGCATATCGCGCGAGACATGCGTCGTGGGGCACACCTCCGCCATGCGCTCGTCGGTCGCCTCCCCGCCGATGACCATGGAGATGAAATCGTTGAGCAGATCGCGTCCCGTCTTGCCTCCCGTCTTGGGAACACGCAGGTCGATGCGGGGATCGCGCGTGCGCTCATCGCGCATCACGCGCATGTCGAGCAGCGGATAGCCCAGCACGACCGCATCGGGGCGGATATGGTCGGGACGCTCGCCGGTAAGCGCGGCGAACGGGCCGGTCTTCCACTGGGCCGCCAGCGACGCGCAGATGAAGCCGCCCGCGGAGAAACCGATGACGGCGACCTTCTCGGGGTCGACGTGCCATGCCTGCGCGTTGGCGCGCACGCGGGCGACCATCTTGGCAAGATCGGCCTCGGGGTTGGGGAACGACACGTTGCCCGTGGCGCTCGTCACGTAGTCGAGCACGAACGCCTGATAGCCCTGATTCAAGAACGCGAACGCGACCGGCTCCTGCTCGTGGGCGGCGATGTTGGTGAAACCGCCTCCACCGCAGATGACCACGGCCGGGCGGGGCGCATGCTCGCGCGCCGGAACCGGGTCCGCCAGATAGGCGGTAAACGTCGCCGGATGCTCGTCGGTCGGATCGTCTCCCCAAAGGGCATGCTGTTCGATAACCATGAAGGCCCTTTCCATTCATTCTCTTCTGCGCGCCGCGGGCGCGGCGCATGTCTGCTTATCTTAGGGCATTCCCGCGCCGTGCGCCCGGCTCGCGCACGGTCTCCGCACATGCTTGAGGATGCCGCAAGCCGCCCGCGCCCCCAAACATGTGCTCCGGGGTTGGACTTGGGTTCATACCAAGCCATCCGGTGCGTATTTGGGTATGATGAGCTTGATAAGCTGCGAACCCGCAGCTGCCCCTCAACCTTTAGGAGGACCCATGCACCTGCTCCAGAAGATCAAGAGCACCTTCTTCTCGACCGACGCGCAGGCCGTCCCCGAGCCCGCCTCGTTCGCCACGCGCTCCGACACGATCTACGCGCCGACCTCGGGCGTGCTCGTCTCCATCCAGGAGATCAACGACGGGGTCATCGCCTCCGGCCTGCTCGGCGACGGCTACGGCATCATCCCCGTCGGCAACACCATCTACGCGCCCGCCGACGGCCGCGTGGACACGGTCACCGTCACCAACCACGCCGTCGGCATCATGACCAAGACGGGCATCGAGGTGCTCATCCACGTGGGCATCGACACCGTCAACATGGAGGGCAAGGGCTTCGTGCGCCACGTCGAGGCCAACCAGGAGGTGAGCGCCGGCACGCCGCTGCTCTCGTTCGACCCCGAGGCCATCAAGGCCGCAGGCTACGAGGACATGGTCACCGTCGTGATCAGCAACCCGCAGAACTTCCGCAAGATCGATCACATTGGTTCCTCCAACACCATGATCGCCGGGCGCCCGCTCGTCAAGATCGGCGACCCGCTGCTGGTGACCCGCAGCTAGGGAAACACTGATTTTTTTAGCCTTCGCGCCCGGCGCCCGTCACGGAGGGGCCGGGCGCGAACTGTTTTTGCCGGACGTTCGGCCAGATGGGAGACAAGATGCCTGAGAACGAATTCGATATGATCGGCAAACTGGGATTCGGCCTCATGCGCCTGCCCAAGCAGGGCGAAGACATCGATATCGAGCAGACCAAGCAGATGGTCGACATGTTCCTCGATGCGGGCTTCACCTATTTCGACACCGCTTGGGCGTACAAGGGCAGCGAGGACGCCATCCGCCAGGCGCTTGTCGAGCGGTATCCGCGCGAGCGCTACCGGCTCGCGACGAAATGCGCCGCGTGGATCGACTGCAAGACGCGCGACGATGCGATCGCGCAGTTCGAGACGTCCCTTGAGCGCACAGGCGCCGGCTACTTCGACTTCTATCTGCTCCACAACCTGGGCGAGCACCGCACGGCGCTTTTCGACGAGTTCGGCCTGTGGGACTGGATCTTGGAGCAGAAGGCCGCTGGGCGCATCAAGCACGCCGGATTCAGCTTCCACTCTACGCCCGAGGAGCTCGACGCGCTGCTCACCGCCCATCCTGAGATGGAGTTCGTCCAGCTGCAGATCAACTACGCCGACTGGGAGAACCCCTCCGTGCAGTCGCGCGGCTGCTACGAGGTGGCGCGCGCCCACAACATGCCGATCGTGATCATGGAGCCCGTCAAGGGCGGCATGCTCGCCGACCCGCCCGAGAGCGTCGCGCGCGTGCTGCACGATGCGGAGCCCGAATCCTCTGCCGCGAGCTGGGCGGTCCGCTTCGCCGCGAGCCTGCCGGGCGTCATCACCGTGCTGTCGGGTATGAGCAGCGTCGAGCAGATGGAGGACAACCTTTCGTATATGAAGGGCTTCACGGGCCTGTCCGACGCCGAGCGCGCCACGCTCGACAAGGCGCGCGCCGAGCTCGCCCGCATCCCGCTCATCCCCTGCACCGCCTGCAACTACTGCGCCAAGGTGTGTCCCATGGGCGTCGGCATATCGGGGACATTCATGGCCATGAACATGCTGACCCTGTACGGCGACCTCAAGAAGGCGCAGGACGAGGAGGCATGGCTCGTCGGCAAGCACGGGCACAAGCGGGCGACCTCGTGCATCGCGTGCGGGGCGTGCGAGCAGGCATGCCCGCAGCACATCAAGATTCCCGACGAGCTCGCACGCTGCGTCGAGACGCTGGGGATTGCCGAATAGCCCATGACCTGAATTTTTAGGGACTGTCCCTAAAAATTCAGGGGCGCGTCAGCGCGCGGATGCACGTCGAGCTCGTCGCCAGGTAATAGGCGATCAGGATCGCCAGCGTGAGCCCGACCGTCGCCGCCGCGAACAGTACGAAGCCCTCCGACGCGAACATGATCGACAAAACGAAGATCAACGCGAACCCAAAGAGGCAGTGCAGGCACGCCATGACGGCGGGAACGGCGAAGCTCACCCCCACCTGCGCGCGCACGGAAGATCGCACCAGGGCGGCATCGGCCCCCAGGCGGTCGAGCGTGCGGTAGGCGACGTCCGCGTCGGCCGCCTGCGAGAGCTGCTGCAAGGCGAGCACCGCGGCTGCGGCGACCATGAACGCCGCGCCGTAGAACACGCAGGCGTAGGCGAGCGGGGCGAGCGCCCAAGCGCTCTCGAACAGGTCTCCCGAGCGCAGGCCCACGCTGAACACCAAGCCGGCCACGATCATGCACATCCCCGCAGCCAGCAGCACGCACACCGCGGCCAGCGCCGTGCAGCCGCTCTCGATGCGCGCCTCGACCTGTCGCACGGTAAACGGCACGAGCACCGTGTAGTACCGCTCGGAACGCGCGCGCAGGCGCTCGGGCACGCGCGCCGCGAGCACGCGGAAGGCGAAGTAGGTGCCGCCCAGCGCGATGAACCCCATGGGGATGATGAACACGATGAAGTAGCCGGGGGCGAGCAGGCACACGCCCCATACGAGCGCCAGCAGCGCGATCGCGAGCAGCCGCTGCACGCCCACGGCGACCCGTCCCGAGGCGACGCGGCGCTCAGGTGCGCGGTCGGTGCGCATGAGCTCGATCAACGAGCACCTGCCCACGCTGCGCACCGCGCGCAGGGCGGCGACGACCGTGATGGCCGCGAACGCAAGGGCGGTCTGCACGGCCGCCGCGGGCGAGACCGTCACCACCGGAGTCCAGGGAACACCGAACACGAACGCCGCCACCAGGCCGAACAGGGGCGAGAGCGCCACGCCGAGCGCCACGCCCGCGACAAGCGACACGATGCCCACCGAGGCGCTTTCGAGCGCCAGCACGCACGAGACCCGAACGTGCCCCATGCCCAGCAGCTCGTACAGACCGAACTCGCGCTTACGGCGACGCACCAAAAACACGTTGGCGTATCCGATGAGAAACGCGAAGATCACGGCCACGAACACCGCGAACGCGACGAGCACCTCGCCGGACTTGGCGTAATAGAGCCGCTGCTCGGTCGTGAGGTCGAGCGCGAGCAGATAGTCGGTCGATGCCAGAAACGAGTACAGCAGGCAGACGGCGAAGGCGAGGGTCATGAAGTAGACCGAGAAATCGCGCGCGCTGCGCCGCACGTTGCCGAGGGCAAGCTTGATGAGCATGGGATCCTCCACGGTCGGGGACGAGACGACCTCTATGGTTCCACGTTGCGCGCGCCGATGTCTTACGGGCGGCTTACGGTTGGGTGCTTGGGGCTAACGCTTTTGTAAGGTGCGACTTCTCGAATCGTCTGACCCCCGGCAGCCGGCCTGTCCCAAAAAGTCCCACCTGGCGCTTCCGGCCCGACGGTGCCATCATGGGGGCATCGGGTCGCTCGAAACCGGGAGGAACCATGCAATCCGCAGAGGCACCGCAGAGCTCCACAGGCGCGCCCGCCCTGCTGGCGCGCGGCATAGCCTTTGGCTACGGACGCGCAAATATCTGGGAAGACATCGATTTCCAGCTCGAACCGGGTTCGCTCACCCTGCTCGTCGGGCCCAACGGAGCCGGCAAATCCACCCTGCTGCGCTGCCTCGCCGGCTGGGAGCGCCTGCGCGCGGGTGCCATCACGATCTGCGGCGCCCCACTCGAAAGCGCAACGGCAGCCGAACGCGCCCGCATGGCGTTCGTCAACGACGTGCCCGCTTTCTACGACGACATCACGGCATTCGAGCACATCGAGCTGCTCGGCCGTGCCAACCGGTGGAGCGACAGCCGCTGGGACGAGGCCGACCGCCTGCTGGAGCGATTCGGCATCGCGCGGTTCTGCGATCAGTATCCGCAGAGCTTCTCACGCGGCATGCGCGAGAAGCTCGCCTGCACCCTCGCGCTCGCCTGCCGGCCCGACCTCCTGCTGCTCGACGAGCCCACCGGCCCGCTCGACCCCGCATCGGCAGACATCCTGGAGCAAGAGCTGGGCCGCGCCGCCGACCGCGGGTGCGCCGTCCTGCTGAGCTGCCATCACCGACTCGAGCGGCTCAAACCCGACCGCGTGCTCGTCTTGCGCGACGGAACGCTCGAGACGCGCGACGGCGCCGTCGCGGAGCAGCCCGACTTCTGGAAAAGCGTGTAGGCGCCGCCATGTTGCACGATCTCGCCTCCCTCCTGTGGCTCCAGGCGCGCCACCTGCGCTCCGAGCTCAATTTCTACCTGTGGGCAGCCGGTGCCGACCTGGACGACGCACGCGACCTCACCGACCGCATCTACCTGCTGTATCTTGCCCTAATCGTGGGAGGCAACGTCGTTGCGTGCTGGATGTGGCTGCTCGGCATGGTCGAGGGCGGCGCCGGAGACTTCGCCGCATATGCCGCGGCATTTCCGTCTGGGCTATCCCAGCTTGCCGCCCTTGTGCTGGCGGCGCCGGTCGCCTGCGGCGTCCTGTGGTCGGCACGCAGCGCATGGCGCTCGCCGTGGGCGCCCAGCGCACCCGATATCATCTGGCTTGCGCAGACCGGCATCGGCACCGGACCGTGGGCGCTGACCGAACTCCTCCCGCGGGCGATCGTCGCGGGCGTCGTCGGCGGAGTGCCGGGATACCTCTTTGCCGCATTCTTCCAGGTGGCTTGCGGCGCCGCTCGCAGCGAGATCCCGAGCTGCCTTGCGTTTGCCGTCACCGTGGCGCTCGCGATCAGCGCGGCGCGCGCGATGTCCTGGGCCATCGGCATGGTGCGGATGCGCGCAGGCAGCCGAGGCCGGCTGCCCCTTTCCGTCGTGACGATCGCCGCCGGCGCGTGCGCCCTCGGCGCCGCCGCGCTCGGCATGCCGTCGCTCGCTCGTGCCGCCGACACCATACTGCTCCATGCGCCCGGCAGCCCCTCTGCGCCCATCATCGCCTGCGCCATCATCGCCCTCGCCGCCATCGGACTCGCCGTCGCGCTCGCCGCGCTCCTGCCCCGTGCTGCGCTCACGCGCGAGGCCGGCGTGGACGTCGACCTGTACGCCGTGCGGCGCATGGCCGTATACAACCCATCGCTCTACCGAGACCTGGTGCGCCGGAGCCGTCAGGCGCGGCGCACGCCGATCGGCCGCATGCCCGCCGGCGCGGGCAACCGCGCGATCCTGGCGCGCGCATTCATCGCGACGCTGCGCCGATACGACGCGTGGCTGCGCATCATCGGCGTCGGGGCCGTCCTCTCCCCTTCTGGCGTCGCCCTGCTCGGCGGGTCGCTCGCACCGACCGCGGCGGCGCTGGGCCTGATGGGCGGCGAGGCGGGCGGCCGCGTGCTCGGAGCCGCGATGTGGATCATGTTCGCCCTGCGCAGCGCCGAGCTGCCCCGCGCCGTGTCCCGTGTGTTCCTGGATGACGAGCGCAACCGCTTCATGCGCGACCACCTGCCCGTGAGCAGCCCCGTTCTGCTCGCGCTCGACGCGGCGCCGGCGTTCATCCTCTGCGCGCTGGCCTCGTGCATCGTGGCGGCATTCGGCGGATACGCCGGCATGCCGACCGGCCCATCGCTCGTCTGCATGTTGGCGCTCGATATCATATTTGCCCTTTGCGGCGCCCTCGACGCCGCAGATGCGCGGCCGAGGCGCCTGCATCTCAGCTGCGAGGCGGCGATAGCGGTCTGCGGCATCGCCCTCGCCGTCCTGTCCGCCTGCGTGCCCGCAGGCATGCTGCCCCTTGCATTCATGGGGTGCGCGGCCGTGACCGCCCTCGTGGTTTCGCGGCTCATCGGCCAAGCCTGAATTATTAGGGACAGTCCCTAAAAATTCAGAGGAAGTCGTAGGGCATGCGGCGAGCGACAAGGTAGAACAGGGCGAGTGCAAACCACGCGAACGGGATGAAGAGGTACGCGGCACCCAGCACGACGAGGCGCGCCAGGTAAAACGCCACGCGCCGCGCACCGGTGCGCTCGCGGGTCTCGCAGCTCATGCGCACGAAGCCACCGCCCGGCGTGGAGCCCGCGTGCATCCAGGGCAGCACGCCCTCCACCAGCACAAACAGAAGCGCCATCACGACGAGCATCCAAGGCGTGCCCGACAGGTCGCGAGCGATGCCCTCGGGCAGATTCCATAACATGATGGACACCGCGCCGCTCACCACAAGCGACAGCAGCCCGATGATCAGCGTATCGAGCCAGAACGCCACGCAGCGACGGATGAAGCCCGGCGCATGGGTGACCTCGCCCTCCTCGGCAAGCGCCCCGGGAGGCAGCACGCGGGCGAGCGCCGCGGCGCACAGCCAGCCCAGCGCCGCCCCGCTCGTGTTGTAGATGAGGTCGTCGACGTCCGCCGTGCGATAGGCATACGGATAGACGCCGAACAATCCGGTGGCCTGTGCCGCCTCGATCAGCAACGACACGGCAAAACCCAAGACGACCGACGGCACGAAGCGCAGACGGAGCAGGCGCCCCGCAATAAAGCCCAAGGGGACGAAGAACACGACGTTGAAGGCGATCTGCGGCAGGACGGACAGGCCCTCGCGCGCAAAGTCCCCGATCGGCGCCAAGGGATTGAGCTGCCAGGGCACGCCGTAGGTGATGCCCGGCCCAGACGTACCGTCGGGCAGCGGATAGAGCGTGAAGCATCCCAGGCCAAGCACATAGAGCACCGCAAGGTACGTCGAGACGACCGATGCGAACTTGAGACGACCGTCGCGATGGTAGAGGTACGCCAGGATCGGAAGCGTCAGCGCGAACGAAGCCGCAGGCCACAAGGTGAGCGCGAGCAGGAAGTTGTCGCTGTATCCCGATAGGAACCGTTTGATGAGGGCCATCGATGCCGCCTTCTGCCGAATTGCCTGCAACAGGTGCGAAATCGCACATATATATGTTCCTGCAGGCGGCAGGCCGGCCGCCATCGATTTGCCTTACGGTTGCATGACGGTTTGGTAAGGTTGCGCGGCCGACAGTCTAGCCACCACGCCCGCCATCTCTTCCAGTCAATGTTCCCGAAGTGGCTAAAAAGTTCTGATTTGCTGTTGGCGGAACCGTGAAAACAGGCCCAGATCCCACCGCTGGCGCCGTATGGCCCCAAAATCGCCTCGGTTTGGAACGATAGAGTCTTCGGATCCAGGATCACGAACGGTCAATATAGACAAAACAGCTAACACAGCCACCTTTACCCGAACCGGCCTACAGCAAAACAGAAATATCTAGCCAGAAATCCAGATCGCCGGCTCACGATGAGGTGCCACAGCGGGACACCCCATCATGTTCGGGAATCTGCGGGCCGGAGCCCCCGACCTCAGTCCGCGGCGCGCCAGCGGTTGAGCGCGGCGAACAGCTCCTGCGGGCGCGGAAGCGCCAAACCGCACGACGCATCACCGTGCTCGGACCAGGCGCTCCAACCGCGCTCGTCGATCATGGCGTAGAGCGCGGCCACGATATCGCCCGCCGTATGCGCACCGTCGAGCAGGCCGTGGGCCGCGGCGCAGCGGACGCATTGCGCCAGCGCGGACGTCTGCTCCTCGTCGACCAGCTGCTCGACAAGGCGCACGTCCACCGAGCCGCCGCCCACCGAGAACTCGTCCAGACCGCGGACGCGCACCTTGATCCTCGCATCCGAACCGCGACGACCTCCGCGCGCCTGCGGCTTGATGCCGAAGATGCGCACGCGCCGCTCCCGTTGCGGCAGGGCGAACCCCGCGGCACGCGGGGTCTGGGGCGCCTGCAGGTCCGCGCACACCCGACGGACGCGCTCGGTGATGTCGTGCGCCTCGTAGCGGTCCATCTGAATCACGGCATCGGCGACCGAGAAAAACGCTCCCGAGCTTCCCGCCACGATCACGCAGCTCACGCCCGCTTGCTCCCAGAGGTCGCGCACGCGCTCCACGAACGGCGTGATGGGCTCGTACTCGCCGCTCACGACCGCCTCCATGAGGGCGTCGCGCACCATGAAGTTCGTCGCCGACGTGTCCTCGTCCACCAGCAGCGCGTGCGCGCCCGCCTCGAGCGCCTCGATGACGCCCGCCGCCTGCGAGGTGCTTCCGCTGGCGTCCTCAGTCGAGAACCGATGCGTGTCGCGCCCATCGGGCAGGTCGCCGATGAACAGCGAGATGTCGGCATCGTGCACGGGGCGACCGTCCTCGGCGCGCAGCTTGACCGCCGTGGCATCGGTGATCACGAGCTCGCGGCCATCGCCCGCGACATGGTTGTACACGCCGTCCTGCAGCGCGCGGAGCAGCGTCGACTTGCCATGGTAGCCGCCTCCCACGATCAACGTGATGCCGCGCGCGATACCCATGCCGGACGTGGGGCCGCGATGGGGCAAATCGATCGTCACGCGCATCGATGCCGGTGAGGCAAACGGGCGCGCGCCCTTCAGCGGCTTAGCCGACACGCCCGTCGCGCGCGGCAGCACCGACCCGTCCGCCACGAACGCCACCAGACCCAGGCGCCCGAGCTCGTCGCGAACGGCCTGCTGGTCATCAGCCAGATCGACCGCACGCTGCGCCACGGCAAGCGCCCGGTCATCGCACATAAGCGCCTCGTCGACGCAGCGCGGCACCAGGTCGAGCAGCATCCGCTCGCACGCGCGCGCATCGACCGTGCGCCCGTGAGCGGGAAGGCCCACCTCAAAGCGCAGTGTGATCGAGCCGTCGCGGGAGACCTCGCACGCAGAGCGCGCCAGCACCTCCGGTCCGGGACGACTTGTGGCGAGAAGACCGCTTTTGCCCGAACCGCCGACCTTGAAGCTCACGCGCGATGCAGCCTGGGCGAACCGGCGAATCAAGACGTCTTCGAGCGCAACCTTACGGTGGGGCGCATCGAACAGCGACCGGGAAAATCCCGCGGTCCGCGCCGGCACGACAACGCTCAGCTGGGACGGAGCCGCAAAGGGATCTCCCTGCACATGGTCGATCGACAGCGTGAAGCCGCCCATGTCGTAGCTTCCGCGCAAGCTCTTGTATGCCGGATACCCTCGGCGCTCGATCGATGCCAGTTGGCGCGCCAAATCGCGATCTGTCTTCATGGGGAGACTCCCGTCGTTGTGCTCTCGTGCCTCGGATTGTAATCAATCCGCGCGGAACCGAGCGGCGGCACGTCCGGCGAACCGAAAAACCGCTGCCCGCAACACGGGAGCGGAACCGACGGCGCAGACGGCCACCTCTTCCCCATATTAACAATGACCAACATGCACCCGTCCCCCGTTTGCCTGCTATGATGGTCGATGGTCTGTAATTCGCTTTAACCCAAGAACAGGGGCATCTATGAACCGCACCAAGATCGCTCAGCTCTACGCCGATGCCGAGTCGCTCGGCGGGAGCCGGGTCACGGTCGCCGGATGGGTCAAATCCGTCCGCGATATGAAGAACTTCGGCTTCGTCACCCTGAACGATGGCAGCTGCTTCCGCGACCTGCAGGTCGTCATGAACCGCGAGGACCTCGCCAACTACGACGAGATCTCCCACCAGAACGTGTCGGCCGCGCTCGTGTGCACGGGCACCGTCAAGCTGACGCCCGACGCGCCGCAGCCCTTCGAGCTGACCGCCGAGAGCATCGAGGTCGAAGGCACCTCCACCCCGGACTACCCGTTGCAGAAGAAGCGCGCCACGGTCGAGTTCCTGCGCACGCAGCAGCACCTGCGCCCGCGCACGAACCTGTTCCGCGCCGTGTTCCGCATCCGTTCCGTGGCCGCCGCGTCCATCCACAAGTTCTTCCAGGACCGCGGCTTCGTGTACGTGAACACGCCGATCATCACCACGAGCGACTGCGAGGGCGCCGGCGAGATGTTCCGCGTCACCACGTTCGACCCCGCGCACGCGCCGCTGCTCGATGACGGCACGGTCGACTGGAGCCAGGATTTCTTCGGCAAGGCGGCATCGCTCACCGTATCCGGCCAGCTCAACGCCGAGAACTTCGCCATGGCCTTCGGCGATGTGTACACGTTTGGCCCGACGTTCCGCGCGGAGAACTCCAACACGACGCGCCACGCCGCCGAGTTCTGGATGATCGAGCCCGACCTCAACGACGACATGGACCTCGCCGAGGACATGCTCAAGTTCATCATCACCTACGTCATGGAGAAGTGCCCCGACGAGCTCAACATGCTCAACAAGTTCGTGGACAAGGGCCTGATCGAGCGCCTGACGCACGTGGCCACCTCCGACTTCGCGCGCGTGACCTACACCGAGGCCATCGAGATCCTGGAGCGCGCCGTCGCCGCCGGCCACACGTTCGAGTATCCCGTGAGCTGGGGCATCGACCTGCAGACCGAGCACGAGCGCTTCCTCACCGAGGAGCACTTCAAGTGCCCGACGTTCGTCACCGACTACCCCGCCGAGATCAAGGCGTTCTACATGCGCATGAACGACGACGGAAAGACCGTCGCCGCGGCCGACTGCCTCGTGCCCGGAATCGGCGAGATCATCGGCGGCTCCCAGCGCGAAGAGCGCCTCGACGTGCTCGAGCGCCGCATCGCCGAGCTCGGCATGGACGAGGGCCAGTACAAGTACTACCTCGACCTGCGCCGCTTCGGAAGCTGCAAGCACGCCGGCTTCGGCCTCGGCTTCGAGCGCATGGTCATGTATCTGACCGGCGTCGGCAACATCCGCGACGTCATCCCGCACCCGCGCACCGTGGGCAACGCGGAGTTCTAATCTTCAAAACACGTTGCGACCGCTCAGCCCCCAGCGAACGTCCAGTCCGCTGGGGGCTGTTTTTGTATCGTTCGCCGATACATATTTTGCTTATCTTACTTTCGTATACAGCGACTATCTGCTGCGTTGGCCACCATCAGGATGCCTGTTGGAAATCTGTTAGACCCCCTTTGATAGGCTGGGCCCATCATCAGCCGTCTTACGGGAGGTATCCATGGCACTCTATTGGCCCGAACAGCATGTCGCCCTCGAAATCGTCGACGATCCCCACGCCCGCCCCTTCGATCGCGCGTCCGACCCCGACGCGACCGTCATCCAGACCACCGTCGCCGAGATAAGCGACCTCGAATCATTCCGCGCGCTCGCCAAGCGGCTCGCCGCCGCACTCGGCGAGAACCTGCCCGAGGACACGCCGCTGTTCCGCCGGCGCCAAGCGGATCTGCACGCCTTCGCGCTTTCCCGCGCCAACCGATGCCGCCCCTCTCTGCATAACCGGTGCAACACGACGGCGAAGGGTGACTGACGTGTACCGCATCGAATGCACGGCCGAATTCGATCGATGGCTCAACCGCGTGCCCAACAGGCCGATGCGCTTCTCGATCATCCGGAAGATCCGCGCCATCGCACGCGAGGGGCATCTGCTCGGAGATTGGAAGCAGGTCGCCAACGGCGTGTTCGAGCTGAGGTTTCGAGACGAGGCGCGGCATCGGGTCTATCTTGCGCGAAGGGGCTACCGGCTCGTTCTCCTTCTTGGCGGCGCCGGCCGCATCCGCGGGGCAGACGCCGTTCGGGCGGCGCACCTCTGGAGGCGCTGGAAGAAGCTCCATGGAAACAGGATTTTCTGACATACGGCGGGATCGGAACACGGTTGTGCCACCAAGATCGATGAGAGTGGAGGCTGCGGCATCAAGAATTGCTGAAAAATCGACGTTGTAGACGGGTAGAATCCCGACCCACGTGAAATGGCATCTTCGGTGTCAATGTTTCCGCAGGTAACGGCCGTACGACAGGTGCCCTTTTTCGGGCGCTCCAAACCAACTCGTCTACAACGTCGATTTTTCAGCAAAAGTTGAGGCCGGAGCCTCCACTGAAACGATCCGGGAAGATCCGCTCCGGGCAAATCGGTCGGCGGGCAGATTTTTCCTATCGCCGGAGCAAACGTTAATACTGTGTAACCTGCGCGACGGAATTAATGGGCACCGTGGCGGTGACCTCTATCATCAACAACTATCTATCTGCATATTCGTTCGGGAAGGAACCGAAGAGAGGAAGGATTCGCCATGAAACGGCTCAAGACCCTGGCATCCGCCGTCGTTGCAGGCACGCTTGCGCTCGCGCTTGCCGCCTGCGGTGGCAACGGCGCCACGACCGACACCACCGACGAAGGCAGCTCCACTGCCGAGGCCGCATCCGGCTCGACCTACAAGATCGGCGTGCTGCAGCTCACCGAGCACGCCGCGCTTGACGCCTCCAACGAGGGCTTTGTTGCCGCCCTCGACGACGCCGGCATCGACTACGAGATCGACCAGCAGAACGCGCAGAACGACCAGTCCGCCTGCCAGACCATCGCGAGCAAGCTCGTGAACGACGGCGACGACCTGATCCTCACCATCGGCACGCCCGCAGCGCAGGCGGTCGCGAGCGCCACGAGCGACATCCCCATCATCGGCACGGCCATCACCGACTTCGCCGAGTCCGGCCTGGTCGCCGACAACGAGGCCCCCGGCGGGAACGTGACCGGAAGCTCCGACCTCACCCCCGTCGCCGACCAGATCGACTTGCTCCAGCAGCTCGTGCCCGACGCCAAGACCGTCGGCCTTCTGTACTGCACCGCCGAGTCCAACTCCGAGGTCCAGATCGCCATGGCCGAGGAGGCGCTGGATGAGGCCGGCATCGCGCACGAGCGCTACACCGTGTCGTCCTCCAACGAGATCCAGCAGGTGGTCGAGTCCATGGTCGGCAAGGTCGACGCCGTCTACACCCCCACCGACAACACCATCGCCGCCGGCATGGCGACGGTCTCCATGGTCGCCAACGAGAACGGCCTGCCCGTGATCGTGGGCTGCGACACCATGGTCGAGGACGGCGGCCTCGCCTCCTACTCCATCAACTACTACGACCTGGGCTATAAGGCCGGCGAGATGGCCGTCGAGATCCTCACCGAGGGCGCCAACCCCGCCGAGATGCCCATCGAGTACCTCGCCGCCGAGGACTGCCAGCTCATCGCCAACCAGGCGACCGCCGATGAGGTCGGCATTGACATCTCCGGCCTCGAAGATGCTGAAATCGTCTAGAATTACCGAACACGATACGGCTCACGCGCCGGGGCCGGATGACTGGGCCCCGGCGTCGCATTCCCCCTGCGCTCCGCGCAAGGCAACATGAGGAGATAACTATGGAACGCACCACGCTTTCCCGTCGCACATTTTCCAAAGGGCTCGCCGGCATGGCGGCGCTGACCGCTGCCGGCACGCTCGGGCTTGCAGGCTGCGGCGGCGACACCGCCGAGAGCGGCTCCACCTCGGCCTCCGGCGACGGCAAGACCTATAAGATCGGCGTGCTGCAGCTGACGGAGCACGCCGCCCTCGACGCGGCGAACGACGGCTTCGTCCGCGCGCTCGACGAGTCAGGCATCTCCTACGATATCGAGCAGCAGAACGCGCAGAACGACCAGTCCGCCTGCCAGACCATCGCCTCCACGCTGGTCAACGACGGGTGCGACCTGATCCTGGCCATTGCGACGCCCGCCGCCCAGGCGGTCGCCGGCGCCACGAGCGACATCCCCATCATCGGCACGGCCATCACCGATTTCGCCGCGTCCGGTCTGGTGGACGACAACGACGCCCCCGGCGGCAACCTGACCGGCACCTCCGACATGAACCCGGTGTCCGACCAGATCGACCTGCTGGTGCAGCTCGTGCCCGACGCCAAGACCGTCGGCCTTCTGTACTGCACCGCCGAGTCCAACTCCGACATCCAGGTCGCGCTGGCCGAAGAGGCCCTCGACGAGCTTGGCATCGCGCACGAGCGCTACACTGCCTCGAGCTCCAACGAGATCCAGCAGGTCTCCGAGTCCATGGTCGGCAAGGTCGACGCCGTCTACATCCCCACGGACAACACCATCTCCGCCGGCATCTCCACCGTCACCATGGTGACGAACGAGAACAACCTCCCGACGGTCGTCGGCGAGGTCGGCATGGTCGAGGGCGGCGCGCTGGCGAGCGTGTCGATCAACTACGACGAGCTCGGCTACCGCGCGGGCGAGATGGCCGTCCAGATCCTCACCGAGGGTGCGGATCCCGCCGAGATGCCCATCGAGCAGATGACTGCCGATGAGTGCGACCTCGTCTACAACCAGGAGACGGCCGATACGCTCGGCATCGACGTGTCCTTCCTGGCAGATGAAGGCGGAGAGGACGTCTCGGCGTAACCCTCCCCTGCAGACAGCTTGCACCTCAGGGCTGGAGACCTGCGTCTCCAGCCCTTTTTCGTTCGCGCCGGGGCCCGGGACTCCGGAGCGCCCCGGACCCGCCCGCACGTTTCAACTCCATTACAGATACCTTCTGGCTCCATCGAGCAAGTCGCCGTGCTAGACTTGTCGGATGTATCTACATCGTTCTCGCGATGAACCCCGGCGAGCATACCCGTCGGGGTTCATTTGGCTGAATAAAGGAGGAGAGATATGGGGCTCGCCCTACTTGGCGCCGTATCCCAGGGTATTCTCTGGGGCATCATGGTCCTCGGCGTGTTCATCACCTATAAGCTGCTCGACATCGCCGACCTCACGGTCGACGGGAGCTTCGCGCTCGGCGGCAGCGTCTGCGCGGTGCTCGTGGTGGGAGGTGTGGACCCGCTCGTCGCGATCCTCGCCGCCATGGTCGCCGGCATGGTCGCCGGCGCGGTCACGGGCTTCCTGCACACGGTCTTCGAGATCCCGGCCATCCTCGCCGGCATCCTCACGCAGATCGGCCTGTGGTCCATCAACCTGCGCATCATGGGCAAGTCCAACACGCCCCTGCTGCAGAACGACACGATCTTCTCGCGCGTCACGGACCTCACCGGCCTGTCCACCAACGCGGGCTCCATCATCGTCGGGCTGGTCGTGGCCGTCGTGATCATCGCCGCGCTGTACTGGTTCTTCGGCACCGAGATCGGCTCGGCCTGCCGCGCCACCGGCAACAACGAGGCCATGGTGCGCGCCCTCGGCGTCAACACCAAGGTCACCAAGATGATCGCCCTCGTGCTCTCCAACGGCCTCGTCGGCCTGTCCGGCGGCCTGATCTGCGAGAGCCAGAAGTACGCGGACATCGGCATGGGCACCGGCGCGATCGTCATCGGCCTCGCCGCCATCGTGATCGGCGAGGTGCTGTGGCGCATCCTGCCCGGCGCCAAGCTCCATTCCTTCGGCGGCCGCCTCACCTCCGCCGTCGTGGGCTCGGTCGTGTACTTCCTCATCCGCGCCATCGTCCTGCAGCTCGGCATGGACGCCAACGACATGAAGCTGCTGTCCGCCATCATCGTGGCGCTCGCCCTGTGCATCCCCGTCGTGTGGGAGAAGTACCAGCTCAAGCGGTCCTACACCCGTGCCGCCCGTCCCGAAGGGGGGCGATAGCCCATGCTGAAGGTGCAAAACGTCTGCAAGACCTTCAACGCCGGGACCATCAACGAGAAGCGCGCCTTGGTCAACGTCGACCTGCATCTCGCCCCCGGCGACTTCGTGACCGTGATCGGCGGCAACGGCGCCGGCAAATCGACCCTCATGAACATGATCGCCGGCGTGTACCCCATCGACTCGGGCGTCATCGAGCTCGACGGGCGCGACATCTCGCTGCTCTCCGAGCCCGCACGCGCCAAGTACCTGGGCCGCGTGTTCCAGGACCCGATGATGGGCACCGCCGCCGACATGCAGATCATCGAGAACCTCGCCATGGCGAAGCGCCGCGGCAAGACCCGTACGCTCGCCTGGGGCGTCACCAAATCCGAGAAGGACGAGTACACCGAGCGCCTGGCCGAGCTCGGCCTGGGTCTCGAGAGGCGCCTCACCAGCAAGGTGGGCCTGCTGTCCGGCGGCCAGCGCCAGGCGCTCACGCTGCTCATGGCCACGCTGACCGAGCCCAAGCTGCTGCTGCTCGACGAGCACACCGCCGCCCTCGACCCCAAGACGGCCTCCAAGGTGCTCGAGCTCACGGAGAAGATCGTCGGCGAGCACCAGCTCACCACGCTCATGGTCACGCACAACATGAACGATGCCATCCGCCTGGGCAACCGCCTCATCATGATGCACGAGGGACGCATCATCTACGACGTCAAGGGCGCCGAGAAGAAGGCGCTGACCGTCCCCGACCTCCTGCAGAAATTCGAAGAGGTCTCCGGCGGTGAGCTCGCGAACGACCGCATGCTCCTGTCGTAGCCCAACCGCCCTCACGAGCGCTTCTTTCGGCCCCGGTCCCAGCACCGGGGCCGTTCTTATTCGGGCAGAGCGCAAGGCCCGACGCCTTCGCCCTGTCGAGCGAGAAACCCGCGAACATCGGCGTGGTACGCGCCTTCGAGGACGACGATTTCGAGTTCCGCACGCGCGAGGTCGTCTGCAACCGCTGCGCCAACCACTGCGAGATCATCTGCGTCTACAAAGATGACGACCTAATCGACTCGTGGGGCAATCGCTGCGACCGCGGAGCGATTCGAGTGGGTAAATAACCCTAGGAAAACGCTTATTCATTGCTTTCGCGGAGGAGCCATGGAGATCAACGAGTATCTGCTCGCATTTGCCACGAACCCCCGGGTCCAGCAAATCTTCTGGACCGTCGTGCTCGGAGCGGCGACCATCATCGTCGCGCGCATCGCCGCGCGGGCGATGCGCCATCTGCTCAACATGGACAGCAACCCGCTGCCCTCATCGAGCATCATCGTCAACATCGTGCGAGCCGTGATCTGGATCGTCGGAGCGAGCATCATCATCGACGGGGTTTACGGACAAAGCACCAACGCCATCTTCACCGCCCTCGGCGTCGGCGGCATCGCCGTGTCGCTCGGCTTCCAGGACACGCTGTCGAATTTGATCGGCGGTCTCCAGATGACGCTCATGGGCATCATCAAGCCGGGCGACAACATCGAGATCGGCACCGAGAAGGGCGTGGTGCAGGACATCTCCTGGCGCCACACCACGATCAAGGACCCGATGGGGCAGACCGTGATCGTGCCCAACTCAGTGATATCCAAGACCGCGCTCGTCCACCTGCTGCCGGCCAACCGCGTGTCCGTGCCGTTCGCCGTGCCCCGTTACAAGGACGACGCCCACGAGGACCCCTCGATGGACGCGATCGCCGACAGGCTCATCGCGATGGCGCGCGAGGCGGCGGGCGGCATCTCGCCGGTCACCGACGGGCCCAAGGTCTTCTTCTCCGAGATCACCGAGCTCGGCATCAAGGGGACGATCGTGCTGCAGGTCGAGGACCCGGGCAAGGTGTCGCTCGCGGCGGACGCCATCGTGCGCGCCATCGCCAGCGACATGGCATAGCCCGCTCCTCGGGGGACGGGTGCAGCCGGCAGATTCGGCCCCGGCTCGCCTGACGGGGCCGCGATCGCGCGGTTACCGGCGGCGCCCTCCGAACAGGTTGCGCGTGATCTGCCTTGTCGCCTCACGGCCGAACGTGCCCAAGATCTGGTTCGCGAGCTTGCCGATGCCCTTGATCATCTGCTCCTGCTGCTTCTCGCGAGCCCGTTCGGCTCGCTCCGCCTCGCGCTCGGCCTCTCGTGCGGCCTTGGCGGCGGCACGCTCCGCCTCTTTGGCCTTCTTCGCCTCGAACGCTGCCTTCTCCTTCTCAAGCGCCTCGCGCTCCGCCGCGAGCCTGTCGGCTTCCGCCTCGTCGCGCGCAGCCTCTTCAAGCTGCTCGAACGCGCTCTCGCGATCGAGCGCTGTGCCGTACTTGGCCATCAGGTCGCCTTGGTCTGCGCATGCCTCACGAAGCGCCTCGTCGGAGGCCGCCGCCATCAGGCATTGCGGCGGCAGGATCTTGGCGCGCTCCACGATCTCGGGCTGGCCGTCCGCGTTCAAAAACGACACCAGCGCCTCGCCCGTACCGAGCTCGAGGATCGCATCTTCGCTCTTGAACGCGGGGTTTGCGCGAAACGAGCTCGCCGCGGCACGAACCGCCTTCTGCTCGGCGGGCGTGTAGGCGCGCAGGCCGTGCTGGATGCGGTTTGACAGCTGAGCGAGCACCTCATCCGGAATGTCGGAAGGGCTCTGCGTGATGAAGTACACGCCGACGCCTTTGGAGCGAATGAGCTTGACGACCTGCACGATCTTGTCGAGCAGCTCGCTCGGCATGTCGTTGAACAGCAGGTGGGCCTCGTCGAAGAAGAACACGAATTTCGGCTTGTCCAAATCACCGGCCTCCGGAAGCGTATCGAACAGCTCGGAGAGCATCCACAGCAGAAACATCGCATAGATCTTGGGGCTCTGGATGAGCCTGGCCGCGTTCAGGATGTTGACATAGCCCTCGCCGTTGGGCGCGCAGGCGAACCAGTCCGCCAAATCGAGTGCAGGCTCGCCGAAGAACACGTCGCCGCCCTGGTCCTCGATGGAGATGAGCGAACGAAGTATGGCGCCGACCGACTGAGACGACACCTTGCCGTATGTCGACTCGTACTCCTTGGCATGCTCGGCGGCGTAGTTGAGCATGGAACGCAGGTCCTTGAGATCGATCAGGAGCAGCTGCTTGTCATCGGCGATGCGGAACACGATGTCCAGCACGCCCTCCTGCACCTCGGTGAGCTCAAGCAGGCGCGCAAGCATGGTGGGACCCATGTCGGACACCGTGATGCGAACCGGAATCCCCTGCTCGCCGAGCATATCCCACAGCCGGACCGGACAGCCCGCATAGCTCCAGCCCTCGATGCCGAAGCGAGCGATGCGCTCCTGCATATCCTCGGAATCCTTTCCCGCCTCGCACATACCGGTTATGTCGCCCTTGACGTCGGCCATAAACACGGGGGCTCCGGCCCGCGCAAAGCCCTCCGCCATGACCTTGAGCGTCACCGTCTTGCCCGTTCCTGACGCGCCGGCAATCAAGCCATGGCGATTCGCCTGGTTCAGAAGCAGACTGACGTGCTTGTTGTCGGGCTCGGTACCCACGCCCATCCAGATTGCGTTTCCTTGCAGCATCGGCAGCTCCTCACTCGGCAGAATCGGACGGACCTTCGGCCTCCGCCCTTAGGTTGCTCATCCACAATAACAAGCCGTCGGCGTACCTCGTCGCCAATACCGAGGAGGTCAAATAGCGGTTTAGGCCACATTCCGCGGCGCAGCGTTTTGCGGGGGCGAGGGCCGATCAGCTCGCCCCCTCCGCCTCGGAAAAGAAGAGGCAGGTGCCGATGACACAAAATGGGCAATTTGGCACGTTAAGAGCCTTTGCTGACCCCCTTTAGCGTGCCAAACTGCCCAGTTTGTGTCATCGGCACCTCTTCACCCCTCTGGGAAACAATGTGCGGCGCACGACGGCTTTATTCCTTCGGAGCAGAGCTGTCCGTACCCGTGCGATGCTGCCGAATGCCTGCCTTGACGGCTGCGACATCTTTTCTGCTCACCATCATCCGGCGGCCTCGATTCACGATGGAACGCATGGGCGCATCGACGTTGATGCCGAGCAGCATATTCGCGATCCAAAGGAAGAACAGCAGCACGAGGACGGGAATGACGCACGATGTGACCAGCATGACCGCGACGCCCTCGATCAACCGGTTGACCTGGGCGAGCAGGTCCTCGCCGATGCTGCTCGCCGCGTCGACGACGGTTTCGGGCAGGCTCAGGATAAAGTCGATGGGGTTGTCGGCACCCTCTTCGGCATCCGTTTCCTCCTGAGGCTCCTCCTCGATGGTGTAGGAGATCTCATAGGTCCTATCGATCATATCGGTCACGGCGACGCCTGCGGGAACCGTCGCCACGAGCACCGCGCCGAGGACGACCAGCTTTGCCGCCAGGCGCGCGAGCACGGCCGAGGCCCCCGACCGGCGATACAGCAGAATCGCCCCGATGAGGAACAGCAGCGCCAATGGGATGAGAACGCCGAACGTAGCGAACCCGAAGATGGTCAGCAGGTACTTCTCCAGATAGAGCACGCCCAAGATCAGCATGAGGTTCGAGCTCAAATCCATGAGCTTTTCGGCGATGGGCGTGCCGACGTCGTCGGGCACCGCCGTGATGGCGACCGAAGCGGCAGTCGACGCGGTGACCATGCCGAGCACGTTGGCCTTCTTCTCGTCAAGCGTCGCGATGGTCGACGCGAAGGTATCGGGTGACGAGAAGATCTCGCGCAGGGGAACGGCCGACACGATGCCGGCCACGATAAGCAGCGCGATCACGAAGAACTTGAACCGCATGATGGTTTCCATGGGACCAGCCGCGGCTTCGATGCCAAGCTCGCCCTCGCGCGTCACGATGACCGCGTCCTCAGGGATCTCGATAACCTGCAAATCATCTCGCTGCATAGCGCTCACCTCGTCGACGGTCGCACAAGTCCGGCTGCTGCCCTCCATCTTACCGGCACCAAAGCGCTCGCACCCTGATGAATCGAATCGTTAAGGTGCGCAGCAGCAATCGGCGGGGTGAGCCTGGCGCAAAAGCAGATGATCGGGGCGGAATCTGCTAGCACCCTCTAGGCCCCGCTCATTCATGAACGAGCGGGACCCCTTTTGGCGTTTGCCCAGGATTCCATTGTTTGACACCCGTACTTTTTCATGAACGAACGGATCTCACAGCGGCAGTGCGGCGCACAAAAAGCGCCCGGAGAGGGCCCCGGGCGCATATCAGCCGATGATCCAGCGCTTCTTTATCCCTGCAGCATCGCCTGCAGGTCGTTCTCGGGCGTGGTGATGGCCGAAATGCCGTAGGTTTCCACCAGATAACGAAGCACGTTATCGGACACGAACGCCGGCAGCGTGGGCCCGAGGCGGATATCGCGGATACCCAGGTACAGCAGGGTCAGCAGCACGCACACCGCCTTCTGCTCGTACCACGACAGCACGATGGACAGCGGCAGCTCGTTCACGCCGCAGCCGAACGCCTCCGCCAGCGCCAAAGCCACCTGCACCGCGCTGAACGCATCGTTGCACTGCCCCATATCCATAAGGCGCGGCAGACCGGCGACCGTTCCGAGATCGAGGTCGTTGAAGCGGTACTTTCCGCACGCCAGGGTAAGCACGACGCTGTCGGCCGGCGTCTGCTTGACGAGCTCCGTGTAATAATTGCGCCCCGGCCGCGCACCGTCACAGCCTCCGACCAAGAAGAAATGGCCGATCTTGCCCTCGCGCACCGCATCGACCACCTGATCTGCCACGGAGAGCACCGCGTCGCGCGCAAAGCCCGTCATCACCTTTGTGCCGCCGTTGATGCCCGTGAACTGGCGATCTTCGGGATACCCGCCCAACTCGAGCGCCATCTCGATCAGCGGCGAAAAATCCCGTTCCCGATCGATGTGCACAAGCCCCGGATAGTCGACGGCGCCGGTGGTGAACACGCGGTCCCGGTAGCTCGCGCGCGGCGGCATCAGGCAGTTGGTCGTGAACAGCACCGGTGCGGGAATGCCCGCGAACTCCTTTTGCTGGTTTTGCCACGCCGTGCCGAAGTTGCCTTTGAGATGGGAGAACTTTTTGAGTTCGGGATAGCCGTGCGCCGGCAGCATCTCGCCGTGCGTATAGATGTTGATGCCGAGGCCTTCGGTCTGCTCAAGAAGGCACCGCAGGTCGTACAGGTCATGACCGGACACGACGATAAACGGCCCCTTCTCAACCAGCAACGAAACCTCGGTAGGAACAGGGGATCCGTACGTGGCGGTGTTCGCGAGATCGAGCATCTCCATGCAGAGGTAGTTCTTCTCGCCCACCTCGAGCATGACCGCAAGCAGCTCATCCGGTGCCGCCGCATCGTCGCCCACCGCGCGCAACGCCTTCATGAAGAACGCGTTCACCTCGTCTTTTGCATAGCCCAGCGCAAGCGCGTGATAGGCATACGCCGCCATGCCGCGGATACCGAACAGGATCAGGGACTTCAACGAGCGTATATCCTCGTCTGCATGCCACACGCGGTTCATGTCGTAATCCGACACCACAAAGGGAACGCCCTCCGCGCATCGCGCCGATGCCGCCTCCGCCTGCTCGACATGGACGCGGTCGATAAGCTTCTGGAGCGCATCCCCGTCGAAGTTGACATTGGTGACGGTCGCGAACAGCCCCTCGATCACTAAACGCCACGCGCTCTCGGATATCCCTTCCGCCTCATCGCTCAGGCGCGCCAGCTCGATGAGCGCGCCCGTCAGCTCGTCCTGAAGATGAGCGACGTCGGCCGGCTTGCCGCATACGCCCGCTCTTCCCGTACAACCGCTGCAACCTGCCGTCTGCTCGCACTGGAAGCAGAACATCATGGGTTCGAATGCCATGCCAGAGCCCTCCTTGCTCTCGGGGGTCACCGTATCCGACCCCGCGCTTGCCCAGTTATACCGGGAGGGCTACGATAAGTATGTTGTTGCAACAACGAAATGGAACTCCGCATGAAGCACATCGCTCCCACACATGCCATGTTGTTCGAGGGCATCGATCCTTTGGACGTAGAGCGCATGCTCCCCTGCTTCGATGCCCATGAGCGCGCCTACGACAAGGGCGAAACGATCATGCACGCTGGAGGCATCACGCACAGCCTCGGCATCGTGCTGGACGGCAGCGTTAACATCGTCGCGAATCATATCTGGGGCGCGCGCGACATCTTCGTGCATGCGGAGGCGGGGCAGATGTTCGGCGAGGCGTACGCCGTCAGCGCGTCGAAGCTGCTCGTCGATGTCGTCGCAGCGGAACCGAGTCGCGTCTTGCTGCTCAACGCCGAGAAATTGCTGCACGTGTGCGGACGGTCCTGCCCCTATCACCACCGCATCATCCAAAACCTTGTGCGCATCGCCGCCCTGAAGAACATCGCGCTGTCGCGCCGCATCATGCATACGGCGCCCAAAACCATTCGCGAGCGCGTGCTGTCCTACCTGGCGGAGCAGGCGCTCGAGCACGAAAGCCACAGCTTTGCCATCCCCTTCTCGCGCGAGCAGATGGCCAGCTACCTCGGCGTCGACCGCAGCGCGCTTTCCAACGAGCTTTCCAAGATGCAGCGCGACGGATTGCTCCGTTTCAAGAAGAACAGGTTCGAGCTGCTGAAGCGGTAGGCAGCGGGCTGCGGCGCAGACGCTCGGATGCGAGAACGTAAAAAGGCCGGGATCCGCGCTTGGGACCCCGGCCTCAGCAGCGCGATAGGATACGCAGCCATCCGCTCGCAAACCGCTAGCTCACGGCATCTTCGATGACTGTTCCCGCATCTGCCCCTCGGTTACCTCTAGCACATGCGTTCCGCATGCGTTCAATGCAGGCTTCGTGAGGCAGTCCCATGTCACGCCCGCTGCGTCAACCGATGCTCGCGAGCCTCATCACCTCGCTGTAATTGAAACGGGATCAAGCTCGAGCCAGCCATAATCAGAGCTGTAGCTCCCTACAACTGCCACAACATGGACGTTCGTGTTATTGCTCATGTAGGACGGCAAAAAGAGGTCTTCGATTCCCATATCGAAGGTATTTACATCGGTAAAGCGGAAATACGGGCCAAGCGAAGGAGAGACCCCATAATCACCGCCAAGAATTAACACATCGTATCTTGTATCATAGTTTTCATGATTAACAATGTCTGCGATATAGCCATCAAACTCTATCGTTTCACCGAAATACAGAGAGCTGAACCAGCTAGCATCTTCTCCTGACTGCGTGAGCAGCGCATTGATATCGGGGCAATCTGCCGCGCTGAGCACACTGCTCTCAGATTTCTGCTCATCTTCCTGGTCTTGAACATCATTCATTTCGCCAACGTCCGAATCGGAAGACTCCCCTGTCGGCTCCGGCAGAACGTCTTCCCCCGTTGCAGAGGGATCTTCCGCTGGCTCCTCCTCTTCTAGCTCCTCCGCTTCCGCATCTTTCTGCTGTCTTTCTTCAGTAGTAAGCATTTCAAATGTTTCAATTATGACCATATCGGACTTGCACTCAATAGAACACGTTCCTACCGAATTTGCCTCTATTTCAAACGACCGATGGCCATCAACCGAATCGTCTCCCTCTTTGCAAAAACGCAAGTCATGTCTGCCCTCTTCCACCGTAAAGCTAAACGTGTCGCTCGCCCCGTGATCTAGATATCCAACCACTGCATCATCAACGAGTATTTCCACGTCATACCGGCTCAACAAAAGATTCTCGGAACATGAAACTTCTAGCGAAACCTCAAACGTCTCTACCTCTACAACGCCTTCTTTTGAGGACGAATTCTCGTCAGCAGAATCATTAGTTGCACCTTGGCAAGATGCAAAGCAGATTGCCAAGGTGCACAAGATGCAACATAACACGATGACTAGGAGGTGCTTCTGGTTAGATCGATGGGAGCTTTTCGCTGCTTTGCCTGAAGGCTTTTGGCTAGATGCCCCCACCGTCATCCTGTCATTGCCAGGCATCACTTGGCCCTTATCAGCCTCTTGAACGGTTGTATCTTCGACCTCAGCCCAACCTGCATCGACACACCCGGCATCATCCGCATCGACAGAAGCGTCCCTTACGGTTTTGGAGCCGGAGGGATTGTTGGACGAAGCTTCCTGTACACCCGCAGACCGAGACGCAACGGAATCAGCGGCATGCTTCGCTATTACCCTTCCGCTTCTTGCAACCTGTCGGCCCACTGCAGCCATGCTTGACTTTATCGAATCGAAGCTCTCTTGCAGCTCGTCCGTGTCTATTTCTCCGGCATCAATCAATTCTTTCTTTGTCTGATTGATGGTCTCTTTAGCCTTATTGAGCAAATCCATCGCATTCACCAAAGTCCAATCGGCGCCTTAGTGCTCTCTATAGAGAGCGCTTCGCTATCTTACCGCACGTATGCTTGCTGCATGGATAACGTGCGTGAAAAACGGGCCCTCGGCTCTCATATCCAAGCCGCACGATCTGAGCGCGGCATATCCCAGCGTCAGCTAGCGCTGATGACAGGGACGAGCCGCTCCTACCTCTGGAAGATCGAGATAGGAGCGGCTGATGTCGGTACCGATGTGCTCATCCGCATCGCGCGGTCGCTCGATATGCCTGTCCGGGAGCTCATTGACTTCTAAAGCAGCGGCCCGAGAAGACCATGAGCCACAAGGCGCCGCAGCGCTTCTTAAGCGCTATTGTCCGACGCTGGCAAGCTTGCCGGCGATACGTGCCGTGACCTCTGCGTAATAGGCGTAATCGGCACTGGAAAGACCGTCTTGATCGATCGAGTTCATCGCGCTCATGGTGTCGGCATACTGCGTCATCATGTCGGCAGACTTGGCAATGAGATCCGTTGACGTGGGGTCTGCCTGATATGCGCTCATGAACTCGACGTACTCGTCGAAAAACGCCTCGTAGGAATCCATGGTCGCCTTAAAATCCGGAGAGACCGATGCGGCTGCATCTCCGGAATCGGTAGACTCATCCGCAGAGGCGATAGTATCTTCTTCCGTCTGCTCGCTCGCTTCTCCAGATTGGGTGTTATCGACAATCTCGACGGGGGCAAACAACGCCTGAACATCGAAATCGTTGTTATAGAACGCGCTGCGAACGTCCGTGTAGTCCGAGTAGATATCGGAACGTCCGTCAGAGATCACATCGTAAACGTCGCTGCGCGCATCTGACAGAGCTTCGTATGCATCGCTGTGCACATCGAACCATTCGTCATACGGCGTCGTATCGTATGCATCCTGTAGCACGCCGTCGTAGAAGGTGTCGTACGAATTGTCGAAAGCATCCTCGTAAATCGCGTCGTAGTAATCTTCATATGCATCTTCGTAGATCGCGTCGTAGAAGTCCTCGGTCGCACGCTCCACATCGCGGTCGTCGGTCACGTCGACGTTATCGACGACAGCCTGATAGTATTCGCGCCCATACTCGACAGCACGAGCACCAAGCTGCTCCGTCTCATCCACCGCGAGGTCATACCACGCTTGCACTTTATCGATGTTCTGCAGATACCCTTCGTAGGTGTCACCAACCTCGCCGAACATCTTCTGCTGCTCGTCGAGCAGCTTCTGAGCAGTATCGGAAAAATCACTCTGAGCCTTCGAAATAACGCTTTCGAGCGGATTCGCAGCGGTCTGGCCCTCGGCTCCAGCCGCCTGCGTCCCCGACGCGCCATTTGTCTGCGGGGCCTCTCCCCCGCAGGCCGCGAGGGACAGCGCGATTCCTGCAGACACCAGAAATGTTAGGGTCCTTTTCATATCCAACTCCTTTTGATTCGTTCTTGGTTCAAGCCATCCGTGGCGACACCTTTAGGCACCAACCGTCGCCTGGGTCGCCTTTCCCTTTCGCCGTATCACGACCATCCAAACCGCGATAGCCACGATCGCCACGGTCGCTCCGAGATATATGGCCGGAGCAATCCCCCAGTCATACGTCGCGTTGGGAAGGGCTCCCCGGTCTTCATAATCCCAGACAAGAAGGCGCGATAATGCACAGGCGAGCAGTGCGAACACGCTTGTGACGACCGGCTTTCCCGCTGCGGCGCACAGGAGCGAAACTGCCGAGATGCCCAGCAGGCCGTACATGAGGTACATGTACAGGGTCCAGGTGCCCTCCATCGATCCGTATATTTGGGCGAACTCCAACAGCGAAAGATCGGCAGCCTGAGCCGTCGTGATGCCGGCATCCTCGTAGACAACGATCTCCGGCGCCTGCGCCGCAGCCTCTCGATACGCATCATCTGCCGAGGCCCATGGTAGGAAAAACGCTATTACAAGCCCTACCGCTGCCACTGCGAGTGCAACTCGCGTGGCAATCAGCATGCCATCGTATCCGCCATCCAAACGCTCTTTTTTCTCATCCATCTTTCAACCTTCCTATCTACCTTGCCCCGCACCTGCCGTGCATGCCCGAAACGCCTGCGAGAGAAAGGCGTACGAGCCGTTTCCGAACAGCAGCTCGACGGGCACGCCGCTCTCGACGTCACCAAGCACGTGCGCAAGCGCGCGCATGATCAGGTCAGCATGCGCACGAGTCTCGACTGGCGTGTCCAGAGCGCACCTCCGCGCGAGTTTTCGGGATACCCTGCGCACAAAACCGCACGCCACGGGACCAGTCGGCACCATGCCGCGACGCAGCAGGTTGGCGACACTCGCCCTCGCCTCGCCGAGACACCGCTGCGCGCCACTCATATCGTCCGCTGCGTCAAAGCAATCTGCGCCATAACGCAGCTCGCCCATCATCCCGCGCGCCACATCGAGCAGCAGCGCGTGCACGGTATCGACCTCCTCGCGCGTGGCGTCGAGTCCCTGCCCGGCATCCTCCACAGCCCGGTCGACGCTCTGCACGAGCACCGCTTCCATCACGGCGTACAGACAATCTGCCGGCTTTGACGACACCGCATCCTTGAGGCACTCCAACGCCGAGAGCTGGTCGGCAAGTTCCGCGCGGCGCGCATGGAGCTCGTCGGCTTTCCCCTGAAGCGTGCGAACAAGCGAGTCGTCGTTCTCGAGGATGGCGAACACCGTCGGCTCGACCTCGCGCAGCGTGAAACCCGCCCGCTTGAGCTGGCCGACAAGGTAGAACATCAGCAGGTCGCCCTCGTCGAACCGCGAGTATCCCGGCTTGGACACGGCGGGCTCCCAAAAGCCCAGCCCGCCGCCTTTCGTGTTGTGATAGCAAAGGTCTTGAATCATGTGCCGGCTCAGACCGGTCAGCCGCTCAACCTGCGAACGTTCCCACATCGTCGCCTCCTCCCCACCACATGTTGTACCGTCCGGTTGAAGGACGGCAAGGACCATGCGCCGGGATTCGGCACCATCGGCCGTGCTTTGACCGTACGCGCCCGGCGACCGTTGGGTTCGACCGTTCTGTTTGAGCTTGCTCATAGGCAGCCCCTTCCTGGATCGACTCGGCCCAAGATCCACTCGGGCCCTTCCGGAAGAGCGCTTGTAATATTCGCGAATCAAAACGCGCGGTTCCTCAGCTGGCAACTGAGGAACCGCGCGATAACACGTGCTAGCTCGTAAAAGATGGCCGTTTACCAGGGGATTGCATGCGCCTCCATGCTGGCGTACGCCGGGACTTCAAGCGGTGTGCTCTCGAACGGCACCGTCTCACCCTCGGAAGGCAGCTGGCAATATTCTGTGGTGCCGCCCACGATGGCACCCGCCTCATCGCGAAGGACGACGGTCACCGCCGCACTGCTGGCGATCTCTGCGTCGGAGCCCAGATGCTCGGCAGTCAGCTCACCGATAAACGACGTTCCGAACGTGCCCGAGGAGGCATTCAGCCCCGTGATGGAAAACGCGCTCGGCGCATCCACCTGCTCATGCGCGAAACTTCCCGTGACAAGCGCCGTCGAGAACTCGACCTCAGCTGGCAGCGTCCCGCTTCCCCTGATGCCGAACTTGTAAACGGTCTGACCGGGGGCAATCGCCATGACGCCGTCCTCTATTGTCGTCACGACCGCACCCGCTGCGTCCCTGCCCGTAATGCGAACCATCGGATAATCGACCGTAACGCTATCGCTCGTGTTCGTAAGCGCGAACAGGTACTCGAAGTAGCCATTATCCCTGGGGCTCCACCACGACTCGCTGACCACCAGCGCCTCGCGCGCCTCCTGGGCGATGGCGGAATCATTGCCAGAGGAAGCATCGTCCATATCCAGCGCCTCGAGCACGCCCGTTGAAGTCGGGCTGTCATCCACCTCATCTTGCATCGCATCGTCGGCAAATGTCGCATCCTGCCCGCGGTTCGCATCGGCTTTACGTCCGAGCAGCCCGGACGCCACCAGCACGACACCCACGACGCAGAGCATGGCGATTCCGACAATCGGAAGCACCAAGGGCTTGGCAGTCGGAACTTTACGGGCGCGCCCCCCTTTCTCCGCCACATCCGGCGCGGTGTCCCCTCCACGCTCCCCACGCAACGCATCGGCAAGAGCATCGGCGCTGGCGTACCGGGAACTCGGCTCGAAGGCGGTCGCGCGTTCGATGGCGACGCGCAGGGAGGGCGACACGACAGACTCATCTGCAAGCAGCGAAGCATATCGCTCGTCATCGGGGTGCACGCCCGTGACCATCGCGCCAAGCACGCGGCCGATCCCGTACACGTCGCTGCGCTCATCGGCCGCGGCAAAGCACTGTTCGGGAGACGCACAGCCCCTCGTGCCCATGCGAGCGCCCTGGGGCGGCACGGGATCGGACATCATGCGCGCGATGCCCATGTCGATCGGGTGCGCGCCATCGGCTGCAAGCACGATGTTCGACGGCGCGATGTCGCAGTGGACGATGCCGTGCGCATGCAGACTCCCCGCGGCCTCGCACAGATCGAGGGAGATGCCCACGGCCTCAGGCTCGGTCAGGCATCCGCGCTGCTCCAGTCTCGTCGCCAGCGTCTCGCCGGGAACGCAGGAGCACACGACCACGTATTTGTCAGGCAGCTCATAGCTGGCAACAACTTGGGGAAGCCTGAGGCATCCACACGAGGCGAGAAGCGCCCATACCGCACGATTCGTCTGATCGAGCGGCATCTTCTTGCGGATAAACGGACCGGAGCCATCGAGCGTCACGAGCTCGGTGATAAAGCCACGACGCATAGAGAGTACACGTTCGACCTGGTAGGCATCATCGATGCTCATACCATGCATGACCTGGTCGTCATTCATTCCCGTGCACCTCCCCACGCACGATCCGGCACCCTCTGCAATCCTACCGGAATAGCAGCCGAAGCGAAGGTTTGAATAGCGCCCGCAACACGGCTAATCCGACGAGCATGCGCCTACCTTGCGAGAGCGCGGCCGCCCTGCCCCTTACGATTCCGGATCGACCAAGGTCTCCTCCCCGAGCCTCCAGAGCTCCTCATCGCATGAGGTAAGGTCATCCCCCTGGTTGATGCACCATATGATGATAGCGTCGCGCCTGTTTTTGGGCCAAAGCTCTGCCATGCCCACCAGACGCAGCAGGCGCTGGGTCTCCCTCAGGCTGCATTGCAAACCGAAAGCCAGCATAATCGCGTTGTTGCGCCCCGGCTTGCTTTTGCCGTTGAAGATGTCGTACACGAAGGTGCTGTTCAGCGCCGACCCGCGAATCACGTCAGCCTTTTTCAGACCGCGTTCCCGCCGAAGCTGCTCGAGATAGCCCACCAGCTCCTGATCGACCAGGTAGTCACGGTCGAGATACTCCTCTGGGCTGTCCGCCGTCAGCAGACGCTCGAGCAGGTCTTCTGTCAGCCGTTCCGCTGTCATAGACACCCCAATCGCAAAGTCGGTCGTATCGCGGGTATACTCAATCGTAAATGAAAGAAGGAGCCGCACTCCTCCGGCCTCTCCGGATATCTCCGATGTTCACGCTAATCAATCTCAGCGAATTAGTTTTGCGCCATCACGTGCTATCATAATTATGATAGCTTCCTCGAAAGGAGGGACCGCCATGCAGAGCGTTCGCCCGATATCCGACTTGCGCAATAAGTTCACCGAGATTTCCCGCGACGTCCACGGAAGCAATGAACCCGTTATTCTTACCAGAAATGGCTCCGCTGATATGGTCGTCATGAGCATGAAGACGTTCCGCTCGCTCGAGTTTGATAGCGAGGTCTACCACAGACTGAAAGAGGCGGAACGGCAGGCTGCCGAAACCGACACGCGTTACACATCAGAAGAGGTCCTCGCTTCCGTGAAGCAGGTCGTCTCCAGTGTATAGCATCGAATACCTGCCCTTCGCCCTTCACGACCTTCAGGACATCGCGCGCTACATCGCCCAAGAACTCGGCAGCCCCTCCGCCGCCCACCGAACCGCGGAGGGAATCGTCGCCGCTGTCGATAGCCTTGCGGACATGCCTTATCGCCGAGCAGTCTATGTTCCCATCAAGCCGCTCAACCGGGAATATCGAACGATTCGCCACGGCAACTACGTCGCCTTCTATTGGATCGAAGAGGGGCGCAAGGTCGTTACGGTCGCGCGCATCCTTTATGGAAAAGCAGATTTCAGCTCCCGTCTCGCTGCTGCCGAGCGGAAGCTATAAGGCCCATCCGCCACACCGCGAACAGCTCGACAGCCTGAAACGCCCCGAAACGCAATCGGCCCGAAGGCGAACCTTCGGGCCGGTCGAATTCCTGGCAGAGCCTATCTCCGAAAAAGCCTACAGCCGTGCCACGACGGCATCCCCCATGGCGGCGGTGCCCAGCACGTTCTCCTCAGGCGTCCCGGCGTCAGCGATGTCGCGCGTGCGCAGGCCGTCATCGAGAACCGCGGTCACCGCAGCGCGAATGGCGTCGGCGGCCTCGCCCATGTCGAAGCTGTAGCGCAGCATCATCTCAACGGACAAAATCTGGGCAAGCGGGTTCGCGATGCCCTTGCCCGCGATATCCGGCGCGCTTCCGTGGCTCGGCTCGTACAGGGCCACGCCGTCGCCCAGGCTCGCGGAGGCGAGCATGCCGAGCGACCCGGTGATCTGCGCCGCCTCGTCGGACAGGATGTCGCCGAACATGTTCTCGGTCACCACGACGTCGAAGTCCGCAGGGCGGTTGATGAGCTGCATCGCGGCGTTGTCTACCAGCACGTCCTCGAGCTCCACGTCGGCGTAGTCCTCGTCGTGGATACGATGCACGATCTCGCGCCACATGCGGCTCGTCTCCAGCACGTTCGCCTTGTCCACGCTCGCCACCTTGCCGCGACGCTTGCGCGCCGCCTCAAAGGCCTGGCGGGCGATGCGCTCGATCTCGTACTCGCGATACTCGAGCGTGTCATACGCGCGCTGGCCCGGCTTTCCGTCCGCGCCCGCACCCTCTTCGTCATAGAAGCGCTCGCGACGCCCAAAGTACAGGCCGCCGGTGAGCTCGCGCACGATCATCATGTCCACGCCATCGATGACCTCGGGCTTCAGCGTGGAGGCACCCGAAAGCGCCGAGAAGATCTGCACGGGGCGCAGGTTGGTGTACAGCCCCAGCTCCTTGCGGATCTTGAGCAGACCCTGCTCGGGACGCGGCGCGGCGGGATCGGTCGTGTCCCATTTGGGACCTCCCACGGCGGCAAGCAGCACGGCGTCTGAGGCGCGCGCGGTATCAAGCGTCTCGTCGGGCAGCGCGGTGCCGCATGCGTCGATCGCCGCGCCACCGATCAGGGCGTCCTCGCAGACAAACTCGACGCCGAACCTCTGACCCACGGCCGCGAGCACCTTCTTGCCCTCGGCCATGATCTCCGGCCCGATGCAGTCACCGGGCAGGCAGCAAATCTTGTAGCTCTTCTTCACGTTGCAGCTCCAATCAAGCGAGCTCGGGCCCGCGGAAAACGGATTGTCCATGAGCAAAAACGACCCCGTCCCAAAACGTACCGAATGGCATTACTGCGCGGCCAGCTTGGCGCGCGTGCGGTTGACCAGGCCTCCGGCCTCGATGATCTCGGCGATAAACGGCGGGAACGGCTCGGACGCAAACGCCTCCCCGGTATCGATGTTGGTGATGGTCCCGGTATCGGTGTCGACCGAGACCCGCACGCCGTCGGCGATCGCGTCGACCGCCTCGGGGCACTCCAGAATCGGCAGCCCGATGTTGATGGCGTTGCGATAGAAGATGCGCGCGAAGCTCTTGGCGATGACGCACGACACGCCCGCGGCCTTGATGGCAACCGGCGCATGCTCGCGGGAGGAGCCACAACCGAAGTTCTCCTCGGCCACGATGATGTCGCCGGGCTTCATGCGCTCGACAAACGTCGGGTCGAGATCCTCCAGGCAGTGCGACGCCAGGTACGCATGGTCGGAGGAGTTGAGGTAGCGGGCAGGGATGATGACATCGGTGTCGATATCGCGTCCGTAGCGGAACGCGGTGCCTTCAAAATGCATGAGCGGTCCTTTCGTACTCACGATCTGGGCGGGACGGGGCCCGCATGAAACAAGATGGCCCCGTCCCAAAAGGAATCATTACAGGTCGGACGGCGCGGCGATATGGCCGGCGACCGCGCTTGCAGCGGCGACCGCGGGACTTGCCAGATAGACCTCCGAGGTGGGATCGCCCATGCGGCCGACGAAGTTGCGGTTGGTGGTGGACACGCAGCGCTCACCGGCAGCGAGGATGCCCATATAGCCGCCCAGGCAGGGACCGCACGTGGGGGTCGAGAACACGCAGCCGGCATCGATGAAGACATCGGCCAGACCCTCCGCCATGCACTGCTTGAAGACCGCCTGCGTCGCGGGGATCACGATGCAGCGGACATTCGGGTTGACGGTGCGCCCGCGCAGCACCTCTGCGGCCGCGCGCATATCCTCGATACGGCCGTTCGTGCAGCTTCCGATGACGGCCTGATCGATGGCGATATGGGTGCTCTCGCTCACCGGATGGGTGTTGCCCGGCAGATGCGGCCACGCGACGCACGGCTTGATGTCGGCCGCGTCGATATGGATGACCTGCGCGTACTCCGCATCCGGATCGGCGTGGTACTCCACGTACGGACGCTGACAGCGCCCCTCGAGCCATGCGCGCGCAACGTCGTCGACCTCCATGATGCCCGCCTTGCCGCCGGCCTCGATCGCCATGTTCGAGATGGTCATGCGGCCCTCCATCGACATGCTGCGGATGGCGGACCCGGTGAACTCCATGGCCTGGTACAGAGCGCCGTCGACGCCGATCATGCCGATGATGTGCAGAATGACATCCTTGGGTGTCGCGCCGTCGACAAGCTCGCCTTCGATCTCGAACTTGATGGTCGGCGGGACCTTGAACCAGCACCGTCCGGTCGCCAGGCCCACGCCCGCATCGGTGGAGCCCACACCGGTGGAAAACGCACCGAGCGCGCCGTAGGTGCAGGTGTGCGAGTCGGCGCCGATGATCAGGTCGCCCGGCACGACGGTGCCCGTCTCGGGAAGCAGCGCGTGTTCGATGCCCGCGCAGCCCTGCTCCCAATAATGCGTCACCTTCTGCTCATGGGCGAAGTCGCGCATCTTCTTGGTCTGCTCGGCGCTCTTGATGTCCTTGTTGGGCGCGTAATGGTCGGGCACGAGGCACACGCGGTCGCGGTCGAATACCTCGGTCGTACCGAGCTCACGGAACACGTCGATGGCGATGGGCGCCGTGATGTCGTTGGCCAGCACGATGTCGACATCGCACTCGACGAGCTGGCCGGGACGGACCTCATCGAGTCCGGCATGGGCCGCAAGGATCTTCTCGGCCACGGTCATAGGTCTTGGCATTGGTTGCATCCCTTTCTGTGATCTGACGTTGCGTGTCGCCTGCCGTTAGGCGGCGCTGGCTTCTGCCTCGCGCTGATCGGAGATCAGGCGATTCAGGGCGTTGATGTAGGCCTTCGTGGAGGACACGATGATGTCGTTATCGCTGCCGCGGCCGATGTAGACCTCGCCGTTGGCGGCGGTCACGCGCACCGTGACCTCGCCCAGCGCATCGATACCGCGGGTGATGGACTTGATGGAGAACTCGGACAGGTCGTTGTCCACGGCAACGATCTGGTCGACCGCCTTGTAGACGGCGTCGACCGGACCGGTTCCGTAGGCGGCGACGGTATGCTCGGCGCCCTCTTCGTCGACCAGCGTCAGCGTCGCCGTCGGCGTCAGCGGGAAGCCGCAGGATACCTGCACGGCGCCCAGCGTCCAGATTGCGGCGCTCACGCGCTCGCGCTCGTGGACGATGGACTCCAGGTCCTCGTCGTACACTTCCTTCTTCTTGTCGGCAACCTCGAGGAATGCCTGGTAGATACCCTCGAACTCCTCGTCGGTAAACGTGTAGCCCAGCTCTGCCATACGATGGCGCAGCGCCGCGTGGCCGGAGCGCGCGGACAGGATGATCTGCGAGCCGGCGGCGCCGACGTCGGCGGGGTCGATGATCTCGTAGGTGTCGCGCGCCTTGAGGACGCCGTCCTGATGGATGCCCGAGGAATGGGCGAACGCGTTGGCGCCGACGATCGCCTTGTTGGGCTGAACCATGATGCCCGCGATGGAGCTTACGAGCTTGCTCGCATGGGTGAGCTCCTGCGTGACGATGTCGGTGTGAGCGTCGAGCTCGGCACCGTGCATGCGGATGGCCATGACGACCTCTTCGAGCGAGGTGTTGCCCGCGCGCTCGCCCAGACCGTTGATGGTGCACTCGATCTGCGTGGCGCCGTTGCGCACGCTTTCGAGCGCCAGGGCGGTCGCCATACCAAGATCGTTATGGGTATGGACGGAGATAGTGACATCTTCGATACCGTCCACGCGCTCGCGCAGGTCGCGAATGCGCGCGCCGAACTCCCACGGCATGTTGTAGCCCGTGGTATCGGGGATGTTCACGACCGTGGCGCCCGCCTTGACGGCCGCCTCGATGATGCGCACGAGGAAGTCCTGATCCGCACGACCGGCATCCTCGGCGTAGAACTCGACATCGTCCACGAAGTTGCGCGCATGCTTGACCGCATGGACAGCGCGCTCGATGGCCTCTTCCTCCGTGAGGCGCAGCTTGTCGCGCAGATGGGAGGGCGACACACCCAGGCCGGTATGGATGCGCGGACGCTTGGCGGTCTTGAGCGCCTCGGCTGCGACCTCGATATCCTTGTCGACCGCGCGCGTCAGGCCGCACACCGTGCACCTATCGCCCGCGATGCGGCCGATCTCGGCCACGCTCTTGAAGTCACCGGGGCTCGAGATGGGGAAACCCGCCTCGATGACATCGACGTTCATGCGGATAAGCTGACGAGCGATGATGAGTTTTTCCTCGGTGTTCATGCTTGCGCCGGGCGACTGCTCTCCGTCGCGCAGCGTCGTGTCGAAGATGGCGATCTTGCGGGTCATGGGTTCCTCCTGTGCTCGTGGTCGTATGCTGTGCCTGCAGGAGGTGGCACCGATTGCGGTTGCGCAAGATACGCAAAAGCACCCCGTCGCGCGTCACGCCCTGCAAGGCGTCGGTCAGATGCGCGGTGGGGTGCTTCTGGAAGTGCCGGCTTATGCCATTCGTGCCATACGAAGGACCCTAGCGCGCATCGGCGGCTAGTAGGAGCGCTAGGGATAGGGACTGAGCAGCAGAGGCGCTCGCACGCGAAGCCATGCTGTACTCCCTTGTTGCCATGCGTTCCGTCCTTTCGTAGGCGAATGTATTGCAGTTTAGCAAACTAAAGCGCTCATGCAAGTTACAATCCCGTAAACGGTCCGCACGGTACCTCTGGCAGCCCAGTGCGGGATGCCCGGGCGCGCCGAGAAGGCCTCGACAGGCCATCGGCCTTCAGCCGGCCCGAAGCCTCCGTCCGAACGATGCCGCCTCGCCCCACTCCCCGATCGCACGATATGATGGTGCCGCACCACCGGCACGAGGAGGCACCATGATCGACCTGCGCAGCGACACCCTCACCAAACCGACGCCCGAGATGCTCGAGGCGATTCTCGACGCCCCGCTCGGCGACGACGACCGGACCCATGAGCTCGGCCGCGGCGAAGACCCCACGGTCAACGAGCTCGAGAACCTCGCCGCACAGATCACCGGCAAACAGGCCGCGGTCCTCATGCCGTCGGGCAGCATGGCGAACACCGCAGCCGTGCTCGCCCAGGCAAAACCGGGAAGCACCCTGCTGGTGGATGAGCAGCAGCATCTGCTCATCAGCGAAAAATACCTGTTCGACCCCGACTTCGGACGCATGAAGTTCCAGACCTACCGCCACGACGAGCACGGCCAGCCCGACCTCGCCGACATCGAACGGCATCTCGATGCGGGCGGCATCGACCTCGTCTGCGTCGAGAACTCGCACAACTACGCGGGCGGGGCCGTCGTCTCGCTCAAGCGCCTCGCTGCCATCCACGAGCTCGCAGGGAACCATGGCGTCCCCGTCCACATGGACGGCGCCCGCATGTTCAACGCGACCGTCGCCCTCGGCATCGCCCCCGCCGAGCTGTGCGCATCCGTGGACACCCTTATGTTCTGTCTGTCCAAGGGGCTCTCGGCCCCCGTCGGCTCGATCGCCTGCGGAGATCAGGACACCATACTGGAGGTGCGTCGCATGCGCAAGGCGCTCGGCGGGGCCATGCGGCAGGCCGGCGTCATCGCCGCGCCGGGGCTTTACGCGCTGCGCCACAACATCGACCGCCTGGCAGAGGACCATGCGAACGCCCACGCATTCGCCGACGCGATCCTCGACCTTCCGCATACGCATATCGTGGGCGATGTCGTCACCAACATCGTCGTGATAGACGTGAGCGATCTGATCGATGATCCGCTGCGCTATTGCGAGCTTGCCGCCCAACGGGGCCTTATCATCCGTCCGGTCATGAAGCGCTACATCCGATTCGTCTTCTACCGCAGCATCACGCGCGACGAGGCCCTCGAAGCGGCCGCCATCGTGCGCGAGCTCGATAACGAGCTCGCGGGCTGATCCGCTTCCCGGTGACGAGCGGAGCGGATCGAGACGAATCGGCCTGCCGCACCCCCTCGGACCCCGCTTATTCATGAATAAGCGGGGTCCTTTTCGACGTTTGCCCAGGATTAAAATTTCTGACGCCCCTCTTCATTCATGAATGAAGAGGGGCGTCGTCGTTGGCAGCGCACAGAAAAGCGCCCGAGGGGAGACCTCGGGCGCACATCGGTCAACCAATCAGAGCTTCTAGCTCTCACGGATAATGGCATCGGGGCGCTGCTTGACCTCGGGACGCAGCTCGACGCCGAGCCCCGGCCTCTCGGGCAGACCGACACGACCGCCATCGATCTGGGGAAGCGCATCCGCCAGATCCTGATACCACGTCGCGAGGTTCGCGCGCACCACCTCCTGGAACATGGCGGTCGGCGCGTACATGCCCAGATGCAGGCCCGCCCACAGCTGGACGGGGCCGGTGCAATCGTGCGGCGCGATGGGGATGTTGAAGCTCTCCGCCAGCGCGGCGATCTTGCGCCCTTCCGTCAAGCCGCCGCACCAGCCCAGGTCGAGCATCGCGTAGTCGACCGCCTGCTCGGCAAGCAACCGGCGAAACACCGGAGCCGAAGACAGCGTCTCGCTGCCGCAGATCGGGGTCCGCGTCCCGGCGCGAAGGTCTCGAAGCTGCTCGACGTCGTCCATCTTGCACAGCGGATCCTCCGCCCAAAAGACGTCCGCCTCCTCGAGCGCCTGGCAGATCCTGCGCGCCGCTGGCACGCTCCACAGGCTGTGCAGCTCGCACATGACCTCCATCTGGTTGCCCACCGCGGCGCGAATCTTGCGGAACGGCTCCATGCCCGCCTGCAGATCCTCGTCGGAAATCCACATACCCTGGGTCGCCTTCGCATACGGATCGAACGGCCAGATCTTCATCACGCGATAGCCTTCCGCGAGCAGGCTCTCGGCCAGCTTGCCCGCATCGCGCGTGAAGGCGATCTGATCGTCATAGGGACCGCGCATGCCATCGGCATCGGTGATGACGCGACGAGCGTTCCCCGAGTCGTAGGCGCTGCTGCTCGCGTTGAACGAGTAGCCCGAGCACGTGTTGTACACCGGAAGCGAGGTCCGAGAGGCACCGCCCAGGGCCTCGTACACCGGAATGCCGGCACGCTTGCCAAACAGGTCCCACAGGGCGATATCCACCGCGCTCGCCGCGCGGACCTCCGCGCTGGCGCTATGGAAGCCCACGTAGGGCGTCAGCAGCGTGCGCGAGATAAACTCGATGCGACGGGCATCCTGGCCGATCAGCCAATCGGCCAGCTCGCTGTGCACGACCGCCTCGATCGCCGCGGCGCCGCGCCACGCCTCGCCCAAGCCGACAAGCCCGTCGTCGGTCTCGATTTCGACCCATATGCAGTTCGGGTACTGTCCTACGCGAATCGTCCGCAACTTGGTGATGATTGCCATGACCGCTCCTCGGTTTCGGTGACCTCCATGCCCGGTGCCTTGAGGCAGCAAATAGACCGGACGGGCGCGCATACCTGGGCACGCGCCGCTTGCATCCGTTCTATAGGGGCGCCAGGAGCGCGTCATCGGTACGCGATACACATTCGATAAACGGCGGTGCCGACACGCCGAACGCAAAAAGGGCGGACATCCGATTGATGTCCGCCCTCAGGCATTGCGCCCTTCAGGTTAGTTGCGCTCAGCCCGATCGGTTGCCGTGTCGTACACGTTCTCGCGCATCACCAGGTCGCGCACGGCGTTCCACTGGTCGCCGGATTCGAACAGCGAGGAGTTCAGCTGCGTGATCGAACCTCCGCTCGCATCCGACAGGAGCTGCTCGAGCATCGTGCGCTCAAAGCTGTAGATGTCGGTCTCGTATTCGCTGTCGTACTGCTCGTGAATCGTGATGTTCACCGTGTTGAGGTCCTCGTAGACCGACAGTGCCGCCACGGCGTCGTAGACGATCGCGCGGTCGAGAGCGTCGCCATCGATGTCCTCGCTCACATTGCCGTAGCGCACGCTGAAGCTGTCGCCGTTCTCTTCTGCGCCGGAGCTATCAACATAGGAGCCGAGCGGAAGGCTCTCGAACAGCTGCACCTTGGTCGTGCCGTTCCCCGTATAGGACTTCAGCGTATCGATCGAGTTGTTGGCGATCTCGTTGTCGAGCGCCGTCGTCGCCTCCCACTCCCGCTGATCCTCAGGATCGTCGAATTGCGGGGTCTGGGCCTGCGTTTGGGACTGGGTGTTCGACGACGTGGCCGCATCACCGCTCGTCGAGTCACCCTGCGAGGTCTGCGCGCTCTGGTTCTGCTGCTCACGCCACTGCTGCTCCACCTGAGCCTCGGCCACGTCCTCCTGATAATCCATCCACGGATCGATCACGAACTCGAACAGGCCGAACACCGCGATCAGGACAACGGCGACGATACCGAGCACGAGCGGCCATTTGGCCCGCGGCTTGGGCGCCTGGTGCTGTGGGCCCTCAGAGGCCGCAGAGGATGTCGGCGGAGTCGGTCCTCGAGGCGTCTCGGGTTTTACGACGGGCGCAGCCATGACGACTGTCGGCTCCGTCTCGGGAATCACGGTCGTCGGCGCCTCGACGGGCTCATCGGTGCCGGCACCTCCCGATAACACGTCATCGATACTCGGCACGCTTTCCTTCGTACGCGCCATCGCCTCTTCTTCAGACAGCCCCTGGGCAAGATAATCCTCGTAGCGCGCCACGAGGTTGCCGTAGATCTCTTCCTTGAGCTCGATGTTCTCTTCGGTGAGAACCCTACCCTGGAACAGATGCTCAACGTACATACGAAGCTCGTTCATCGTCTGTCCCCCTCCTGTTTCAGCAGCCTATCGATAATATTGCGGACACGAACCCAGCGCTTCGTCGCTTCGGCGAGCTCAACGCCACCCGAAGGGGTAACCCGATAGTACTTGCGTCGGGCGCCTTGCGACTCATCCCCCCAGTAACTCTCAACATACCCTTGATTCTCCAAGCGCTTGAGGCTCGTGTACAGCGAGGGTTCTTTCATTTCGTATTCTCCCCCGCTGGCCGTGGCGATCTCTTTGAGGATCTCGTAGCCATAGCTGTCACCACTCGAAAGCGTGCACAAGATGATGGCGTCGATATTCCCGCGAATGAGATCGCTTACCGCATCCCTCGTGGACATTGCGTCACCTCCCGTCGGATACGTGCTTTCTGACAGCTCCAATGTAGCACAGATTACTTCGTGTGTTGATATACATGTTCACACACAGATAAACGGTAGATTAGGCAAGGTAAACGGTAGGATTTCGTAAAAACGTTCTGAAACGGGACCATGTGCCCACAACCGCAGCAAAAAAGCCCGGTACCGCGAACGGTACCGGGCTTTCAGCAACACCGGAAATGTAAAGCGCTAAACGCTACTCCTCCATGAAGTTGCGCTGGACAGCGGAGTCGACCTTGACGCCGGGGCCCATGGTGGAGGTCAGCGTGATGCTCTTCACGTACTTGCCCTTAGCGGAAGCGGGCTTGACGCGCAGGATCTCCGTGTACAGAGCGGCATAGTTCTCGACGAGCTTCTGGTCGTCGAAGGAAACCTTGCCCAGGGGCACGTGGCAGATGCCGTAACGGTCAGCGCGATACTCGACGCGGCCGGCCTTGAGCTCGCTGACCATCTTGGCGACATCCATGGTGACGGTGCCGAGCTTGGGGTTCGGCATCAGGCCACGGGGGCCGAGGATCTTACCGATGCGGCCGACCTTAGCCATCATGTTCGGGGTGGCGATGGCGGCGTCGAAGTTGATCTCGCCCTTCTGGATGTCGGCGATCAGCTCATCGGAACCGATGACGTCGGCACCGGCCTCACGAGCCTCGTCGGCCTTGGCGCCCTCGGCGAACACGGCAACGCGAACGGACTTGCCGGTGCCGTGAGGCAGGGAGATGGAGCCACGGATGTTCTGGTCAGCCTTGCGGGTGTCGATGCCCAGACGGAAGTGAGCCTCAACGGTCTCGTCGAACTTGGCGGGAGCGAGCTCCTTGACCAGCTTCACGGCCGCAAGCGGCGTGTAGAGCTGAGAGCGATCGACCTTCTCCGCAGCTGCGCGGAACTTCTTACCATGCTTAGCCATGATTCTTACCTCCTGTGGTGAACGGGCACGAGCCCTCCCACATCGATGTGCGCCCTATTGCGCAAAAACAGGCGCGACCGGATGCCGCGCCTGCAAGGAAAACAACTTACGCGTCGGCGATGGTGACGCCCATGGAACGGGCGGTGCCGGCGACGATCTTCTTGGCGG
>DGYMJ06203__coassemble_311_pt1 | contig 52449 bp, 41 predicted proteins | sample DGYMJ06203__metabat2_high_PE_015 | metagenome-assembled genome bin DGYMJ06203
AGAACGGCACGCCGGCCTCTCCGGCGACCGCCTTGGCAAGCAGCGTCTTACCGGTACCCGGAGGGCCCACCAGCAGCACGCCGCGCGGAATCTTGGCGCCCAGCTTGCGGAAGCGCTCGGGGTCGGCCAGGAAGTCGCGGACCTCCTTGAGCTCCTCGACCGCCTCATCGATACCGGCGACATCGCCGAACTTGACCTTGGGACGCGTGGACTCATTGGTCTTGGCGTTGGTCTTGCCGAACTGCATGGCCTTGTTGTTGGCGCCGAGCATCTGCCTCATGAAGTAGAACATGACGAAGACGAGCAGGATGGTGGGCAGCACGTTGACCATGAGGTTCGCCAGGAAATTGGGGTCGGACGTGTCGACATCGTACTCGACGCCGTCTTCCCCACCGTATTCGGCCATGAGCTCGTTCAGCGTATCGGAACCCACATACGTGGCGGTATACGGCACCAGCTCGGAATCCTGGCCGACGTCGGAGGCGTCTTGCCAAAACGTGCCCGACACGCTTCCATCGGCGACCGTGTAGGTGGCCGTGTCGACGCGCCCTTCTTTGACCGCCGTCACAAAATCGCTGGTAGTGAGCTGCACTGCGCCCGTCGAGCGGTTGAAGAAGCCGCCCATGTTCATGAACAAGTATGCAACCAGCATGCAGGCGAGCAGGAAGTACAGCCAGCCGATGCGCGAGGGGGGCCTGTGGTTACTGCCCGGCGTGCGACCGCTTTTGCGGAGATCGTCGAGCGAGCCGAACAGGCCGTCGTCGCGACGATTCTTGTCGTCATCGCCGCCATCGGCCATGACGACGACCCCGTTGTTCTCGGCGGTATCGTTCCAAAACGTCATCTACGAATAAACCTCCGGTTTGAGCACGCCCACGTAGGGCAGGTTGCGGTACCGCTCGGCAAAGTCCAGGCCGTAGCCGACCAGGAAGCCTTCGGGGCAGCGGGCACCGATGTACTTAGGTTCGATAGCAGCCTGCTTGCCCTCGATGTCCCTCAGCAGGAAGGTAGCGACTTCCAACGAAGCGGGATGACGGCTCGACAGGTTCTTCATCAGGTAGCGCAGCGTGAGCCCAGAGTCGAGGATGTCCTCGACGATCAGCACGTCACGGCCCTTGATATCGATATCAAGGTCCTTGACGATGCGCACGATGCCCGACGACTTGGCACCGTCGCCATAGCTCGACACCGCCATGAAGTCGATGGCGAGCGGGCACTCGACGGCGCGCATCAGATCGCCCATGAAGACCACGGCGCCGCGCAGAACGGCAATGAGGACCAGGTCCTTCCCCTGGTAATCGCGGGTGATCTCCGCGCCCATGCGCTTGACGATATCAGCGATCTCCTCCTGGCTGAGCAAAAGACGATCGACGTCGGGATGCAGCGATTCCATGGCAGACCTTTCTGTTGCGTGTATCCGCTGGATACACCCTACCCATCCATACGCGCACCGGTCTCAGCGATGGCGCGAATGACTAATTTTATCAAGAGCTTGCTAGCGGCCGTGCACTTGAACCGCTCATCAAGGCGAATACCACCAACCCACACAATGGCTCCGCCCGGAGATGTCCTCACGACGGGGACGCTCGCGCGCTCTGCCACCGGAACATGCGCCGCGCCGAGGATGTCAGAGACCTTCTTCGAGCGACCGTGCATGCCCAGCGGACACATGATATCACCGGGAGCAGGGGCATCCACCCACAGGCGCGCGTTTAAAACCTCAGCCGGAAGGGCCGGCGAGGCCTCGAGCAGGCGGGTCAGGTCGCGCTCTGCATAGCCGAGCGCCGCGGCATCGACGCATACGGTCCTCCCGGTTTGCGACTCGTCGGAAACCTCGGACAGCTCGCGCGCGAACGCCACCGGATCCGCCCCATGGGGCACCTCGACGACGCTCGTCTCGAGCACCGCTTGGCTTGCCAGCGGCATGGTGCCCGGAACCGGCACCCATCCGGCGACGATGCTCTCGCGGGCAGCCGCGGTGCGCAGGGCGAGCGTGCCGAATTCCATGCGCGCATCGACACTTCCCGGAAGCGAGAGCGAACCGGCGCCCGCGGCGACGCACGAGAGCACCGCCTCGACGTGGCGCATCTCGAGCCGCTCCTCGGGCGCCACGAAGCGATAGGCGAGCCGGATCATGCGGCGCGCGATGGCGATCTCGGCCGATGCCAGGCGGTCCGCATCGATGACGATGAGCCCCTCCTGCTCGCGGCGGACGCACGCGCGCAGCGAACGGGCTGCAAGCTGGGACATGAACGCGTCCTCCTCGCCCAGGATGTCGCACGTGGCGCCGATCGTCCGCTCGAGATTCGCGTTGCGCTCCGACGCCAGCGGCACCACGCGGTGCCGCACGAAGTTGCGCAGGTACGACGTGTCCTTGTTGGTCTCGTCCTCGCGCCACGTCATGCCCGCGACCTCGAGATAGTGGCACAGCTCCCCGTGCGTCATGTCGATCAGAGGGCGAACGATGATGTTGCGTCGGCGAGGGATGCTCGACAGCCCTGCAGGTCCCGAGCCCTTGATGGCGTTCATGAAAAACGTCTCGGTGCGGTCTGAGGCCGTATGGGCCGTCACGATGCGGGCGGACGTTCGCGGGGTGTTCGTCTGGGCGCACAGCTCGCGCACGTAGCGGCGCGCCGCCGCGTAGCGCGCCTCGCGGGCGGCCGCCTCGAGATTTTGGCCGCCGAGATCGGAGAACGATGCGTGCTCCACGCAGACGGGTACGCCGAAATGCGCGCACAGGTCGCGCACGAACCGCTCGTCCTCATCGGAGGCGGCTCCGCGCAGGTGATGGTTGATGTGGAGCACGTGGATACGCTCGCGTGCGATACGCGCCAGACCACGACCGTCGCGCAAATCGAGCTTTGATGTGCAGGCCATGACCAGAAGGGCGGTTGAGTCCGCGCCGCCTGATACCATGAGCACCACAGGAGAGGCCTGCTCTGGTGCGGCTCCGCTCAGGCGCTGAGACGATGTTGGGTGAAGCCGGGCAAAGTGCTGTGCGACGGTGGGCATAAAACCTCCTTGGAACGCATACATTGTAGCCATTGGAGAAGTCGTGGAATCGAACGGCAGCAGATACGGTGCGCTGCACCTTCACATCTTGGGAAGCGGATCCAAGGGCAACTGCGCCCTTGTCGAGGGCCCGCAGGGGCTCATCATGATCGACGACGGGTTTTCACGCCGCGAGGTGCTCAAGCGCATGCATGAACTCGGTCTTTCCGAACACGACGTGCGGGCGCTGCTGCTCACCCACGAACACACCGACCATGTCAGCGGCATCAGCGTATGGTGCCGGGCATTCGATATCGAGCTCTACGCGAGCGTGGGGACACCGGAGGCGCGCGCCTATCTCGACGCCCTCCCCTTCTGCGAGTTCGTCCCGGGGCTGCGCTTCGACGTTGCCGGCGTGAACGTTCAGACCTTCCCCACGTCCCATGACGTGGTGAACCCCGTGGGCTTTCGCTTCGAGTGCTCTGGGGACTCGATCGGATACGCCACGGATACCGGCGTGCTCACCGACGAGGCGCTCGATGCGCTGGCGGACACGCGCATCCTCGCCCTCGAGAGCAACCACGACGTGCCCATGCTCCGCTGCGGCTCGTATCCGCGGTATCTGCAGGATCGCATCATGTCCGCAGCCGGCCATCTCTCGAACGAGCAGGCCTCGACTGCCGCCGCGGAACTCGTCGGTGCGCGCACCGAGCATCTCGTCGCCATGCACATCTCGCAGGAGAACAACCGCCCGAGCCTTGCCGTGCGATCGTTTGCCGAGGCGCTGGGCGCCGATCTCGACAACGAGCTGGGATCTTCGGCGACCTTGGCGCGCGGCGGCGACCATTCCGACCTGCACATCTGCGCCGCAGGCCAGAATAGGCCCATCTCGATCCTTTGACGATCCGATTTACGATGCGTCGACCGCAAAAAGGCTCGGAGCCGTAAAGCTCCGAGCCTTTGCCGAGTCAAATGTGCGGGCGCGTGCGGCCAGATGCTTGCCGCGCTAGTCGATGGCGATCTTGGTGACGTTGCTCTTCTCGACGATCTTGGGGACGGTCACGGTCAGGATGCCGTCTGCATAGCGGGCGGACAGCCCCTCGCATGCGGCGTCCTTCAGATACACGCCGCGCGTCGCGCTGTAGGATGTGAACTCCTTCTGCAGGTAGTTCTTGCCCTTGTCCTCTTCCTTATCCTCAACCTTCACGGAGATGGAAAGGCGACCCTCGTTGAGCTCGACGTCGATATCGTCCTTGTTGACGCCCGTCAGATACGCCTTGACCTCATAACCGTCGCCCGTGTCCTCGACGTCGATGGGGAACGCCTTGCTCGCCAGCGGCGTGGAGGCAAGATCCATCATGTCATCGAACGCATCGAACAGCGAAGTCGTGGGACGAAGACCGAAAACCGAACGATAAGGAACCATGCTTGCCATATCAATCACTCCTTAGTGATGAGCCGCGCCCCTCTTTGGGGCGCGGACTTCTTTTGTCGCTCTTGTTTATTCCCGCGACCCGGGAAGCTATTCATGCCAACACAGATTTTTTAAGCGTCACAGTATCATCAAATCTAAGTCATACTGACTAAGATTTAGCAAAGGAACGGTGTTGCGCATCTGAGGATATTCTTAAATGTGGGACCGTGGCCGCAGCTCACCCGTACAATATGGACAGCATCACCAACGGTTTGAAGGCTCACCATGGACGAACACACGGGCAATATTCCCATCCCACCGCATCAGAACGATCATGCTGGTGCCGAGACGCCTCAGCCCGTTTTCCATCGCTCGACACGCCATATCACGCAGGAGCCGATCGACGACGTAGAGCCCGAATACGTCACGCGCCAACGCTACCAGACGCTTGAGGAGGCCCGTTCGCGCAGGGTGCATATGGGAACGGCCAGCAACGACGCCGACTATCTGCCCGCAGCGCACGGGGCGGCGCGGTCGGGCTCGGCACTCCCCCGTCAGCTTAAGGAGAAGACCGGCCCCAAGGGCCCCCGCAAACTTCACTACGAGCGCTACCTCGAGACGCCGAAGCCGGGAAAATCCATCTTCACCTCGCGACGTGAGCGCAAGCAGCGTCGCGCGCACCTCATCATCGGCATCATCGCGCTGCTCGCTGCGATCCTCGCCGTCGTGTGGTTCTTCTTCCTTCGATAGCGGGTCGATATGACAGAGACGACAAGCGGGCAACTCCCCTATATCTACGCTGACAACGCCGCGACGACGCCCCTGTCCAAGCGGGCCCTTGACGAGATGATGCCCTATCTGACCACGAACTTCGGCAACCCCGGCGGGATACATCGCGTTGCCAAGGAAGCGGCTTGCGCCCTCGGCGAGGCCCGGGCGCGGATGGCGCGGCAACTTGGATCAGCGGCTGAAGAAATCTATTTCACGAGCGGCGGATCCGAATCCGATATGTGGGCCATTCAGGGCGCGACCCTCAGATATCGAGACCGATACGGGACCGAGGCGCCCGCGTACCTCATTACCAGCTCAATCGAGCATCATGCCGTGTTGCATGCATGTCGGGCGATGGAGCGCTTTGGCGTACGCACGACCATACTGCCCGTCGACAGGCAGGGACATGTGCACCCTGACGATTTGAGAATCGCCCTTGAAGCGGCGCGGGTGGAAGCGCGGCGGGCGGGCTGCGATGCTCCAGGATGCGCTCTTGTTTCGATCATGCTCGCGAACAACGAGATCGGAACCATCGAGGATATCCCCGAGTTGGCCCGCATCGCCCATGAATACGGCGCCCCCTTTCACACCGATGCCGTTCAAGCCGTAGGCCACATCCCCGTCGATGTGCACGAGCTCGGAATTGACGCGCTCTCGCTCTCGGCTCACAAATTCCATGGTCCGCGTGGCGTCGGAGCTCTCTACCTCAAGGATGGTTTCTCCATTCCGGCGCTCATTGAAGGCGGGGGCCAGGAGCGCGGTGAGCGGTCGGGCACCGAAAACCTGGCCGGTATCGTTGGCATGGCCGCAGCGCTCGAGGAGTGCCGCGACGGACTTGACGAGCGCATGGGCCGAATCTCCTCTTTGCGCGACCGGCTGGTCTCCAAGCTCCAGGACACCGTCCCTGACATCTACTGCACGGGAGATCCGGTCAGGCGCCTGCCCTCCATCGCGTCGTTCGCCATTCACGACGTGGACGGCGAGCTGCTCGTTGTCCTGCTGGACCGTTCCGGCGTTGCGGCAGCGACGGGCTCCGCATGCTCAACGGGCTCAACCGAACCATCCCACGTCATAAGCGCGATTGGGATAACGGACCGTCGGTGGTCCCATGGGTCGCTTCGCCTGTCGCTCGCCGATGATATCCGGGACGAGGACATAGACACGCTCTGCGAGCGCGTGACGCGCTGCATCGAGCGAGCCCGACGCATCTCGGGCACAATGTAGCCCCTCCCCTACCTCCATACTCCCAACCGTCGTTTCCGGCCTCGACACAAAAAGCGGGACGCTGATAGCGCCCCGCTTTTATCGGCATATGATGACAACCGATTAGGAAAGCAGCTCGCGACCGGCAGCCTCGATGGCATCGATCTGTGCGTCGGCAGACGCGGCGTCGGCGCCCTTGGCGAAGATGTAGAGCTTGATCTTGGGCTCGGTGCCGGACGGACGGACGATGGCCTTGTCGCCGCCCTCGAGGTCAAACTCGATGACATTCGCGCTCGGCAGGCCGTTCACGCCCTCCTTGTAATCGACAACGCCCTCGACCTTGGCGCCGGCAATCTCCGCAGGCGGATTCTTGCGCAGCTCAGCCATGATGCCAGCCATCTTGGCAGCGCCGTCGGCACCCGGGTAGCTCAGCGAGATCGTCTTGTTGTGGTAATAGCCATACTTCTCGTACAGGGCGCGCATGGCCTGGACCAGGTTGATGCCCTGCAGCTTGTAGTACTGGGCCATCTGGCAGATGAGCATAGAAGCGTTCACGGCGTCCTTATCGCGCACGTGGTCGCCGGACAGATAACCGTAGCTCTCCTCGAAGCCGAAGATGAAGCGATCGACCTGGCCCGCGTCGGAAAGACCGGTGATGATGTCGCCGATGTACTTGAAGCCGGTGAGGCAACGACGGAGCTCAAAACCGTACTCCTCTGCCAGCGCGTCGACCATGGCAGAGGACACGATGGTGGTCACGGCGACCTTGTCCTTGAGGTCCTCGCCGCGCTCCGCACGCATCTTGCAGATGTAGTCGAGCAGCAGGACGCCCATCTCGTTGCCGGTCAGCAGCGTATAGTCGTCGCCATCCGCGCAAGCGACGCCGACGCGATCGGCATCGGGGTCGGTGGCAAGCAGCAGGTCAGGTTGAACCTCGCGGCACAGATCGATACCCTTCTGCATGGCCTCACGGATCTCGGGGTTGGGATACGGGCAGGTCGGGAAGTTGCCGTCGGGATCCTTCTGCTCGGGCACGACGGTGATATCGGTGATACCGACCTTGTTGAGGACCGTGGTCACAGGAATCAGGCCGGTGCCGTTCAGCGGGGTGTACACGAGCTTGAGCGGGGTGTTCTTGGACTGCTCCTCGGTCAGGTTGCAGACGGACTTGTCCACCACGGCGTCGTAGTAGGCATCGAGCACCGAGTCGTCGATCCACTTAACGAGTCCCTTTTCGACTGCCTCGTCAAAGTCCATGGTCTTGACGTCGGTGAACGGATTGGTGGCCTCCATGGCCGCAGAAATGGCATCGGCGGCCTCCGACGTGATCTGGCATCCGTCGGGACCGTAGGCCTTATAGCCGTTATACGGGGCGGGGTTGTGGCTCGCGGTCATGCAGATGCCACCCGAGCACTCAAGATAACGCGTGGCCCAGGACAGCGTGGGGACCGGCGAGATGCGCGGATACACATAGGCGGTCACGCCGTTGGCGGCGAGAATGGCCGCCGTGGTCTTCACGAACAGCTCGCCGTTATTACGGCTGTCGCGAGCGATGGCAACCGTGGGGTTCTCGAAATTCTTGACAAGGTAGTCGGCAAAGCCCTGCGTGGCACGACCGACCGTATAGATGTTCATGCGGTTCGTGCCGGCGCCCAGCGTGCCGCGCAGACCGGCGGTACCAAACGCCAGGTCCTGGAAAAACGCATCGGTAATCGCATTCTCGTCGCCGGACTCTTTCATCTGCTTCAGCTCAGCCAGCAGCTCTTCATCCTTGACGTTGGCGATCCATGTGTCGAGAAGCTCATGTACGTCTGCCATAGCCTATACCTTTCCTTGCCATGTAAACGGTTCAATGACCTCGGATACCGAGGGGGCTGGCTTATGCACGGACCCACTCGAATCGTACCCCATCTAGGTAAAGTTTTTGACTTTATACCGCTCGACGGCCGATTTGTCCGGTGGGCGCGATGCCCTTCCCCTGTCTCCCCCTCAGTCGTCTGCGCCACACTGGGCAAGTGGCCCTTACGTTGAATTTCGACCCACGGTTACACTACACCGCATCCGCTCCAGATTGAGGTCCATCGACCGATTCTCATCGAACCACTTCTTCTATTGCAAGACCTTGTGAAGCATTTGCTCGCGCGGTGTATTCTCTAATAATTCTATTCTCTTCTAGTCGTTCTACCAGGTGCGTTAGCGATATTCTCGTTACTGAATCGATACCACAACTCATTCAATCGCGCTACAACAATCGATTCGTGGACTCAGTCTTTGAATCGATTGCCACCATGCAACTCTCCTGACTCAATTCCATGCGGCGCGCAGATGTCAGCATCTTGGCATTCCCCTGAATAAGCCGACGCGTTAAACTCATTGCGCCGGCATTCGTCATCGACTGTATTGACCCCTCAACACCTCCTAAATACGATTCACTCATGTGACTGAATCTGCATCCCCTTCCCTATGAGGTCATGCAACGATTCACAAGAGCGGTTTGACGCGTTTGACCGAATACCTCGTCTGAGCAACCGTCATGCGCACAAACGCGTTACGACCACAATGACCGAACCACTAACACGCCATGCGGCAGATGCGTTATTCGATCGTCAATCGAATCAGGTTATCCGGTATTCCTGCCGCCAGTCGATCAGGTGCCGCATCGCTTCGACCCGTTCGGAGCGACCTTGCTTGCCTGATGAATCACACCAGCTCTATGCCCCGCCGTCCGATTCTCTCTGCGTCTTCAAATGAAACTGATTACGACCTGTCGTACCAGAGTAATGCCGACACTCTTCATTTACTTATGGTTTGCCATTTCTCCAATCGAACCAACGGTTCACTGCCAGCGCATCTTGGGCCGATCGTACGCATATCCGCCCACTCACCTAGCCCATTCCTCCGATCCAAGCGAAGTAGGCAAGGGGCAGAGCAACTCAGTCTTCGGGTCGATCTCGCGAAACGATGTGCAGCGCCCCCCCTAACGCAGATATCAGCCCAGACCAAACAACATGGAGCAGACCGCGGCGCAATGCACGACTCACTTGATGAATCGAATGTGCGACCGATGGTCGGATTGATTCACATCGCTTCAACTAAGTCGAGGAATTCGATTCTCTATCGAATCTCACGCTATAATGAATCGATGCATTGATAACGATATGACTCAGTCATGTTTGAATAGGGGAGTAGTTAGGAACGAATCGTGCCAACCATTAAAGAGATTGCGGAAGCCACGGGTCGTGGAAAATCAACCGTCATGCGCGCCGTGAAGGAGCTCGGACTCAGAGAGTCAGGTCACGCCAACCCCGACGGAGCGCGAGGGGCACTGATCATCGATGCCGAAGGTGCTTCCATGCTGGCAGACTTTCTGACCAAGAACGTCGAGTCGAAGCAAGCGGCAGGGGAGGGGGAGACCGAGCCCTCAAATCAGCCGCATATCGATGTGGAGGCCATCGTATCGGTGTACCGCGAGCGCATCGACGACCTGAAGGCCCAGATAGACAACCTGAACGCCCAGCTCGCCATCAAGGACAACCAGATCAAAGAGCTGACCTGCGCCCTCGATAATGCCCAAGATGCGGCCAAGGAGGCCCAGACCGAAACCCGCAGAGCGCACGATCAGGTCGTTTTGATGGCAAGCGCTGGAGTATGGGAGCGTCTAACGGGATTTAAGGGCCTATTAGGCCCTGGTTCGGACGTGGACAGCCAGTAGGTCATTTTAGGGGCTCTAGACACGATCTCAGAGCCCCATTTTTCTGTAGACCCATCTAGTTTCGCCGGTCGGCTTTGGGAGCTCACGCGTCATGAGGCCCAAGATATGAAAAAACCTCGCCGTGGCGAGGTCGACAGAATCATGGTGGAGGTTAGGGGGATCCGCGATTGCTGCGCAACCGCTGAGCGCTGCGGCGCTTGCGCGCCTTGCGTCGACTCCCGGCAAACGCTCGCGCGTTTACTCGGGATCCGACCCCGAACGGGGTTCGATCCCCATGCACGGCCCCCAGATATGAAAAAACCCCGCCGTGGCGAGGTCGACAAAATCGTGGTGGAGGTTAGGGGGATCGAACCCCTGACCTCAGGCTTGCAAAGCCCGCGCTCTCCCAGCTGAGCTAAACCCCCAGGTAGTAATAAACACCCCAGCGGCGACTCGGCTCTCGCTGGGGTGTTTATTGCGAAAGAAGTGGTGGACCTGACAAGATTCGAACTTGTGACCTCCCGGTTATCAGCCGGACGCTCTAACCAACTGAGCTACAGGTCCATCGCGCGAAAAGAATATTAGCGCGCTTGGGGTTCGCGCGTCAACAACTTTTTTGAAAAAATTTCCGAGCATGTGAAAAGGGGAGGTATACGCACACAACGTCACTGTTTTGGGTAGTATTACTATCCAGTTCATACCATGTACGTCAGAGAACAGCATTATTGGAGGTGCCATAATGATTCGTGTTGATATCGAAACTATTATTATGGCCGCTGGCCCCGTACCATCCATCATCGTGCTCCGCGAGCGCGGTGCCGAGGGTGCATCCGATGCCCCGCTGCGCGCGCTCTCTATTCAGACAGGTTCGTACGAGGCCGCTGCGGTCGGACGCGGCGTCGATGGAACAGAGGGCTCTCGGCCTATCACCCATGATCTCATGGTCGACGTCATCAAATCCCTGGGCGGTAAGCTCGAACGCGTGGAGATCGACCGCGTCGACGCACCAATCTTCTACGCATCGGTGATTCTTGAGAACGCTGATGGGGAAGAGCGCCATATCGACGCGCGCCCGAGCGACGCGCTCGCCCTTGCGGTTCGCACCAACGCGCCGATCTACGTTGAAGACGATGTCATGAACCGCGCCGGCAACATCTCGTACCGCACCGAGGAGAACGAGGAAGAAGAGCTCGAGCGCTTCGACAAGTTCGCGCGCTCCGTCTCTCCGGACGACTTCTAATCATGCCTTCCAGACGCTGAACCAAGGTCCTGACTGAGTCTGACTCAGTCAGGACCTTATGTTTACGCGGATCACGGCGCCACCGAGACGCAGCCTGTTCGCCAAACAGCCACTCACCCGACCAGACGGTCCACGAGCATCACGAAGCCGTAGCCAATGGCTGCCGCGAACACCATCATCCCGACAAAACGGATCGTTTTCATCCATACGGGAATCAGGCGCTCGCGACGGCTCTTTTCGGTATCGCGGTCAACCGGCTCACCGTACCAATACGACAGGATCTCGCGATACGTGACCAAGTCATGGCTCTTTTTGATTCGCTCAACCTGCACGGCGGCGTACAACGCGGCGCACCACAGCACCAGCGCGAACACAAAGGTCGGCACCGCATACGCAAGATCCCAATCCCACACGACCGTCTGCACCACCAGCCACGCCGTGGCGGCAATCATGAGCAGCAAGAACACCACCATCACCCAAGCCATCTGCTTCATGGTGCGCACGTCTGAATCGATCGTCTTCGTCATGGTCATCACGTCCTCCTTAATCAGGCTGTCGACGGACACGTCGAAGATTCCGGAGAGGAGCAGCAGGCTCTGCACGTCGGGGTAGGTCTTATCGTTCTCCCACGAACTGATCGTCTGGCGCGAAACGTAGATGCGCCCCGCAAGATCTTCTTGCGACATGCCCGCACGCGCACGAAGCGACTTGATGCGGTTTCCGATCTCCATGCTCCCTCGTTTTCCTCGTCGGACCCCTTCGCCTCGAAGGCTCCCATGACTGGGGGCATCGTACCATCAAAGGATCCCGACATCGTGCCGGCAAGCGGCCCACCGCACCGTCAAATGTTCTTGACGCAATGCTGACCTGCGGAAACGCAACTCCACGCCATATATGGCGCAGCATGACTCAGTCGCGGCGACATAGATGGCGCGCCCGACACTCATGAGCGGCGGCGTCAACGCAAAAGGCGGACTGGAGAAGCAGCTCCTCCAGTCCGCCTTGTCACAGATGCTATGCGGTCGCGCCGATGCTACTCGTCCATCAGATCCTCGAGCGCCTCGTCGCCGCTTCCGATATCGACATGATCGTCGCTCGGCGCCTCCAGAGCGCCCGCAGCGGCCAGATCAAGCGATTCCTGGCCCTCGGCCACCGCAGGGGCCTTCGGCTTCTTCTTGGCGCTCGTCATACGCGCCACGGCGCACACGCGATCGCCGTCGGCCACCGTCATCATCTTGACGCCCTGCGTGGCGCGACCGGTCTTGGAGATCTCCTCGGTCTTCACGCGGATAACCGTAGCGCCCTCGGTGATGATGAACAGCTCGTGCTGCGGGCCGACCGTCTTCATGGCAGCCAGATTACCCTTCTTGTCGGTCATCTGGATGGTGTAGACGCCCTGACCGCCACGGTTCTGCTCGGGGTAGTCGGCAATCGGCGTGCGCTTGCCGAAGCCGCGCTCCGTGATGACGAACAGATCGCCGCGGCCGTTAGAAATCTCCATGCCGAGCACCGTGGTCTCGCCCTTCATCGTGATGCCGCGCACGCCGCTCGTGTCGCGACCCGTGGCACGTACCTGCTCCTCGGAGAACATGATCGCCTTGCCGGCCGTGGTGGCGAGGATGACCTTGTCGCCCTCGCGAACGCGACGCACGTCGAGCAGGTGGTCGCCGTTCTTGAGGTTGATGGCGATGATGCCGTCGCGGCGGCTGCGGTCATAGGCGCTCATCACGGTCTTCTTGACCATGCCGCTCGCGGTGGCGAACATGAGGTACTCGTTGTCGGGGAACTCGCGACAGGAGATGACGCTCGCGATCTTCTCGCCCTCCTCGAACGGCAGCAGGTTCACGATCGCGGTGCCGCGCGCCTGGCGCGTGCCGACCGGGAGCTCATGGACCTTCAGGCGGTACACCTTGCCGCGGTTGGAGAAGAACAGCACGTATTCATGCGTGCTCGCGATGAACATCTCGTCGATGACGTCATCCTCTTTGAGGTTCGCGCCCGTCACGCCCTTGCCGCCGCGCTTCTGCGCGCGGTAGGCGGCCACGGGGATACGCTTGACGTAGCCCGTGTGCGTGATGGTGACCACCATGTCCTCGTCGGCGATGAGGTCCTCGACGTCCAAGTCGCGCTCGGCGGCACAGATCTCGGTGCGGCGCCTGTCACCGTACTTGCGCGAGATCTCGCGCATCTCCTCCTTGATCACGCCGAGGATCTTCTCCTCGTGCGCCAAAAGGTCCTCGTAGTAGGCGATGGCGCGGCGCAGGCCGTCCAGCTCCTCCTGAATCTTGTCGCGCTCCAAACCGGTCAGGCGGCGCAGCTTCATCTCGAGGATGGCCGTGGTCTGCTCGGGGCTGAAGCCGAACCGCTCGATCAGGCGGGCGCTCGCCTCGGAATCGGTGCGCGAGGAGCGGATGATGGAGATGACCTCGTCGATATGGTCGAGCGCCAGCAGGTAGCCCTCGAGGATGTGGGCGCGGGCTTGGGCTTTCTTGAGGTCGAAGCGCGTGCGGCGGGTGACGACGTCGACCTGGTGGTCGATGTAGCAACGCAGCATGTCGCGCAGGGACAGGCACTTGGGAACGCCGTTCACGAGCGCGAGGTTGTTCACGCCGAACGTGTTCTGCAGCGAGGTGTACTTATACAGGTTGTTCAGAACGACCTGCGGGATCACGCCCTTCTTGAGCTCGATGACCAGGCGGATGCCCTTCTGCGTCGACTCGTCGCGCATGTCGGAGATGCCCTCGATGCGCTTCTCGTTGACGAGCTGGGCGATCTTCTCCTGCAGGTTGCCCTTGTTCACCTGATAGGGGATCTCGGTGAACACAAGGCGGTTGCGGCCGGTCTTGGTGGACTCGACATGCGCCTTGGCGCGCACGGTGATGGAGCCACGGCCCGTCTCATATGCCTGGCGGATACCGTCCGACCCCATGATGCGGGCACCGGTGGGGAAGTCGGGGCCGGGCATGACGGTCATGAGCTCTTCCGTCGTGGCGTCCGGATTGTCGATGAGCATGCAGGTCGCCTCGACGGCCTCGGCGAGGTTGTGCGGGGGGATGTTCGTGGCCATGCCGACCGCGATGCCCGAAGAGCCGTTGACGAGCAGGTTGGGGAAGCGCGCCGGGAGCACTTGGGGCTCGGCGAGCGACTCGTCGTAGTTCGGCTGCCAGTCGACCGTGTCCTTCTGCAGGTCGCGCAGGAGCTCCATGGCAGGCTTGGCCAGACGGCTTTCCGTGTAACGCATGGCCGCCGCGCCGTCACCGTCGATGTTGCCGAAGTTGCCGTGGCCGTCGATCAGGGGCGTGCGCATGGAGAACCACTGCGCCAGGCGGACCATGGTGTCGTACACCGCGGCGTCGCCATGGGGATGGTACTTGCCGATAACCTCGCCGACCGTCCAGGCCGACTTCTTATGCGGACGGTTGGGGTAGATGCCCGACTCGTTCATGGCGTAGAGGATGCGGCGGTGCACCGGCTTCAGGCCGTCGCGCACATCGGGCAGGGCGCGCGCCGTGATGACCGACATCGAGTACTCGATGAAGGACTGCTTCATCTCGTGTCCGAACTCGGAGATCTGGAGCGATCCGCCGTTGATGTCCTCGCCGGCATCCTCGCCGCGGTCTACGGTGCCGAAGCTCTCCTCGAGCTCCTCGTCATCGTCTTCCTCGTCCTCGTCGACGGCGTCCGGGTCGTAGCCGACCGTCTCGCCGTCGTCGTTCTGCGTCTCGGCGCGGGCCAGCAGGCGCTTGAGGTCCTCGGGCAGGCCCTCGGTACCCTCGCTGCCGGCGCCGGGCGTGTTGTTCATATCATCTGCCACGTGCTACCTCCTGGTTTAGTCGTGGTCTGGTCTGGTTCGGTCTGACTCAGTCGCGGGTTGCCGGGTCGGCCGGAGGTCGGCCGACTCAGTCGCGCTAGGCGTCCAGGAAGCGCGCGTCGTGGGCGTGCTTCTCGATGTACTCACGGCGGTACTCCACCTGGTTGCCCATGAGCTCGCGCACGGCGCGATCGGCGACCGCGGCGTCCTCGATGGTGACGCGCTGCAGGATGCGCGTCTTGGGATCCATGGTGGTCGACGCGAGCTGCTTGGGATCCATCTCGCCCAGACCCTTGTAGCGCTGAACGGTGTAGCCGCGGCGCTTCTTGGTGATCTTGCCGCCCGCCGCCTCGTCGTCGCCATCATCGGGATTGAGGCCGAGCGCAGCGATGCTCTCGCGCAGGATCTCTTCTTCCGCCTGGCGGCCGTTGGGGTAGACGTAGTGAATCTTGTTGCGAACCTTGATGCCGAAGATCGGCGGGCAGGCCACGTACACATAGCCGGCGTCGATGAGCGGGCGCATGTACTTGTAGAAGAACGTCAGCAGCAGGATGCGGATGTGCGCGCCGTCGACGTCCGCATCGGTCATGATGATGATCTTGTGGTAGCGGGCCTTGGTGATATCGAAATCGCCGCCGTCGCCGCTGCCCGTGGTCACGCCGCAACCGATGGCCGTGATGAGCGACTGGATGGTATCGCTCGAGAACGCGCGGTGGTCGCCGACGCGCTCCACGTTCAGGATCTTGCCGCGCAGGGGCAGGATCGCCTGGATGTCGCGGCGGCGGCCGTCTTTGGCCGAGCCGCCTGCGGAGTCACCCTCTACGATGAACAGCTCGGTCATCTCGGGATCGCGCACGGAGCAGTCGGCCAGCTTGCCGGGCAGGCTCGCCGTCTCGAGCAGGCTCTTGCGGCGCGTCGCCTCGCGCGCCTTGCGGGCGGCGTTGCGGGCCTTGGATGCCTGCTGGGCCTTCTTGATGATCTCGCGCGCCTGCTTGGGATGCTCCTCGAGGTATTCCGACAGGCCGTCGGAGACGACCTTGCGCACGAGCGTGCGCATGAACGAGCTGCCGAGCTTCGCCTTGGTCTGACCCTCGAACTGGGGGTCGGCGAGCTTGACGGAGATGACGGCGGCGAGACCCTCGCGGACATCATCGCCCGTGAGGTTGGCGTCCTTCTCCTTCAAGATGTTCTGCTTGCGCGCGTACTCGTTGATGACGCTCGTGAGCGCGGTGCGGAAGCCCTCGAGGTGCATACCGCCCTCGGGCGTGTAGATGTCGTTCGCGAAGCTCATGACCGTCTCGGAATACGAGGTGTTCCACTGCATCGCGATCTCGACCTCGCCGGTGCGGTCGACCGGCAGACCGGGCTCGGAGGCGCCGGAGAGGTAGATGGGCTTCTTCAGGCCGTCGGGGATGTCCTTGCCCTCGTTCAGGAACTTGACGAAGTCGATGATGCCGCCCGCATAGCAGAACTCGTCGACGCGGGGGGCGAGCTCGCGCTCGTCGCGCAGGACGATCTTCAGGTTCTTGTTGAGGAAGGCGGTCTCCTGCAGGCGGTTGCGCAGGATGTCGTAGTCGTAGACCGTCGTTTCGAAGATCTCCTCGTCAGGCCAGAACGTCGTCGTGGTGCCCGTCGTCTTGGACGTGCCGACCTCGATCATCTTCTGCGTGGTCTTGCCGCGGCTGAACTGCATCTCGTAGATCTTGCCGTCGCGGCGGACCTGGACGACCATCTTCTTGGACAGGGCGTTGACGACCGAGACGCCCACGCCGTGCAGGCCGCCGGAGACCTTGTACGCCGAGTTGTCGAACTTGCCGCCGGCGTGCAGGATGGTCATGACGACCTCGAGCGTCGGGATCCTCTTGACCGGATGCTTGTCGACCGGGATGCCGCGGCCGTTGTCGACGACGGTGATGGAGTTGTCGGCGTGCACCGTCACCTCGATCTTGGTGCAGAATCCGGCCATGGCCTCGTCGACGGAGTTGTCGACGATCTCCCACACGAGATGGTGCAGACCGCTGGAGCTCGTGGAGCCGATATACATGCCCGGGCGCTTACGAACGGCCTCGAGACCTTCGAGGATTTTAATTTCGCTGCCGCCGTATTCGTTCTTTTTCGCCACGCACATCTCCTTTTCCTTCAAGAAATGCTAGTAACCTTCAATAGTTTAATGGAAAGGAAGGGGTGCCATCGCGCGTTTCAAATACCCCTACAAGACCACCAGACGCGATTTGCGCCCGTTTTGGCCTATCGGGAGTCTTCGCATTCAAAACTGGCCTTTATGGCCCGTTTGAGCGCATCCCTCAGGCGTTCGTCGGCGATGCCGGAGACCCTATCGTCAAGACGCGCGTCCTCCTCCGCCGTCAACGGGTGGCGCGCCACGGAGCGATGGGGAGCAGGGGAGGGGCTCTGGGCATGCGTGCGGGGGCCGCCCGCCTTGGGACGCGCGTAGCCCTCGCGCGAAAGCTTGACCTTGATGCCGGCGATATCGACCCCGAGCCGGTACATACGCGCGCGGATGATCTCGCGCATCATGGTGAGTTCCCCCACCCATGTCGAGCCGTCGGCGTAGACGATGAGCTCGTTCGATTCGGGCACATAGTGCAGGCCCGTCACGTGCTCGCCCTCTCGGGTCCCCGCGCACACCTGGTTCCACGCATGGTAGACGTCGTGCGTCGCCTCCGCGGCGCGCATCTGCGCGAGCTTGGTCTCGGACGCCCCGTCGAGGATGCGACGGCGCTCGAGGGGGATGAAATCGGCCAGGCTGTGCGTCTCGCCCTTACGCTCGCTTCTCTTCACCGATGCCCACCACCTTCGAGGCATCCAAGATGCCATCGGAAAAATAACCCAGGTTCGTCGTGGTGATGACCGTTTGGATCTCGCCCTCGACGAACCGCATGATCGATTCGCGGCGCGCGGCGTCGAGTTCGCTCATGACGTCGTCGAGCAGCAGAATCGGATAGCGGCCCAAGATGTCGTAGGTGACCTCGACCTCCGCGATCTTCCACGCGAGGACGAGGCTGCGCTGCTGGCCTTGGCTGGCAAAGGAACGCGCCTCGCGGCCGTCGACGAGAAAGACGATCTCGTCGCGGTGCGGTCCGACGAGCGTGAGCCCGCGCCGGACCTCGTCCTCGCGCGTCTCGGCGAGCGCCGCAGCGAAACAGGAGGCGACCGCGTCGCGGTCGCGGGCCGACGCAGCAGGTATATCGCCGATGGAGGCGCGGTACCGGACATCGACCGTTTCACGTGGAGCGATCCTGGCGTAGACGTCGACCAGACGCTCGCGCACGCGCTCGAGCAGGGCCAAGCGATGCACCAGCACCGACGCGCCGGCGGTGATGAGCGCATCGTCCCACGCACCGAGCAGATCGTGCGAGGCAAACCGGTCCTTGAGCAGGTTGTTGCGCTGCTCAAGGGTGCGCTCGTAGGCACCGACGAGCTGCGCGTAGCTCTCGTTCAGCTGCACGCCGAAGTCATCGAGAGCGGCCCGGCGCACAGATGCCGAGCGCTTGATCATATCGAGGTGATCCGGGCAGAACAGCACGCTCGGCAGCACGCCCCGCACGCCCGACGCCGTCACCTTCTTGCCGTTCTTGGAAAACGCGCGGCGCCCGCGCTCGACGGTCATGCCCATGTCGAGAACGCGGCCGTCGCCTTCCAGGCGCAGCTCGATCCTCGTGCCCGAGGCGCCGTCGCGCACGAGGTCGGAAGGGGAGGGGCGGCGAAACGATTGCCCCGCCGTCAGCAGCTGCAGCGCCTCCACCAGATTGGTCTTGCCCGCGGCATTGGGTCCCACAAGGACGGTGACACCCTCGTCGAGCTCCAGCTCATACAGCTCGTAACTGCGATAGTTGTGAACCGTCAACGTCCGTGCGTAGATGCCCACCCGGGGTCACCTCCTTCCCCCCGATGAATTTCTAGGGACAGTCCCTAAAAATTCAGGAACGGAATGTCGTCGTGCTTCCAGCTGCACCAGCCCCCTGATGAATTTTTAGGGACTGTCCCTAAAAATTCATCAGGGTAAAGGCAGCTAGATGCGCACCGGCATGACCAGATAGAGGTAATTGATCTTGTCGTAGGCCTTGAAGATGCCCGCCTGGCTGTAGCTTTGCAGCTCGAGGGTGATCTCCTTCTCGCGGTTCAGCACGTTCAGGCAGCCGAAGATGTAGTGGTAGTTGAACGCGATGATGCCCGAGGCGCCCTCGACCTCGACGTCCACCGTCTCGGCGGCCTGGTCCTGGTCGTTAGAAATGGCCGACAGCCCCATCGTGCCCGCCTCAGCGGAGATCTCGAACTTCACCGCGGAGTTCGCCTGCGCCACGACCGCGACGCGCTTCAGGGCCGCGGAGAACTCCTCGACGTTGATCTTGACGGTCGTCGCGCAGGTCGGCGGTAGCAGGGCCTTGTAGTTGGGGTAGTTGCCCTCGATGCGGCGCGACACGTACGTGGTGTTGCCGGCGGCGAACACGACCTGCGTGTCGGTCGAGCCGACCATGATGGTGGGCTGGCCGCCCATGATGTTCAACGCGTCGTTGAAGGCCTCGGCGGGAACGTTCAGCTCGAAGCTCCCCTCGAGCGAAGACGTCTCGACCTGGGTGTCGCACACGGCCAGACGGTAGGAGTCGGTCGCCACGAGGCGCACGGTGTTGTTCTCGACCGTCATGAACACGCCGTTCAGCACCGGGCGGTTCTTGTCGGTCGACGTCACGCGCCACACGCGCGACACCATCTCGGAGAGGATGTCGCACGGAAGCTCGACGGAGCGCTCGAGTGCGATGGTCGGGAACTCGGGGAAATCGGTCGGGTCGAGCGTGTTCAGCTTGAACGAGCTCTTCTCGCACGCGATGCGCACCTGGCGATCCGAGATCTCAAAGGAGACCGGCGCATCGGGCAGCGTCTTGGTGATGTTCGAGAGCATCTTGCACGGGATGACCGTGTCGCCCTCCTCCTCGACGCGCGCCGCGATGCGGTGACGGATCGAGATGGTGTAGTTCGACGTTTGGAACTCAAGCACCCCGTCGGTGGCGCGAATCAAGACACCCGAGAGGATGGGGAGCGTGCTTGCGCTCGCTACGCCCTTCATGACTATTCCGAGTGCCTCCGCAAGTGCAGGCTGGCTGACGGTGAATCTCATGTGCTCGTCCCTTCCGTTTTATATCTATCTATATATACCTATACCAAATAGTAGTAATAAGCCCGTCGAATCTGTTGATAACCCGCGTTTGCTCAGGTCGGTGCAGAAAAGTTTTCAATCTGCGCGTGTCGAGAACTGAGGTTGTTTTCGACACGCCTCCGGGCGCCGCGAATTCATCCACAGTATCGCACGGTCTTTCGACAAGTTTTCTCAAACCTTTCACGCACTTTTCAACAGCCTGTTAGGACTTGATCAGAACGATGTTCGAGAGCTGCTGGAGCTGTTCGGAGAAAGCCGCCTCTTCCCCGCGCTTCTTTTCGATGACGTTCAGGCTGTGCACGACGGTCGCGTGGTTGCGGCCGAACAGCGAACCGATGGCCGGCAGCGACAGGTCGCACATCTGGTGGATGAGGAAGATGGCGACATGACGCGGAAACGCGATGTCTTTGGTCTGCTTGCGGCCGATGAGGTCGGCATGGCTGACGTGGTAGAACTCCTCCACGACCGCCTGGATGGTCGCCGGCTTGACCACCTTGCGCGCCGTGTCGAAGTACTCGTCGGCCACGGCGTCGATATCCGCGGCGGTGAGCGCGGATCCCGCGCGCTCCTTCTCGTAGCTCAGACCCGAGCACCGCTCGCAGAAGCTTTCGAGCTCGCGGATGTTGTTGCCCGAGATCTCCGCCATGTGCCGCAGGTGATCGTCGGTGAGCGTGCCCTCCTCCAGCGCGATGCCGTCCAGGATGGACGCTCCCGCGCCGTCTCGGGAGACGGGCCGCTCGGCGCGCAGCGTGTGCTCGTAGTAGTACTTGAGGATGCGGTACTTGGTCTCGAAGGTCGGCTCCGAGACCAGGCACAGCATGCCGGAATTGAAGCGGCTCGTAAGGCGTTCGTCCATGCCGAGCTTCTTGGGCGCGCGGTCGCTGGCGATGACGATCTTCTTGCTCTCGCGGATGAACTCGTCGACGAGCTGGAAGAAGAACTCGATGGATGCCTGGCGGCCGATGATGTTCTGGATGTCATCGATGATGAGGACGTCGGCGTTGCGGTATTCGCGCATGATCGGCTCGCCGGGCCCGCGCTGGGCGCCCAGGTCGCGCATGTAGTCGTCGATATAGGCCTGGCTGTTGGCGTATTTCACGCGCATCCAGGGCTTTTCGGTCGCGATGTAGTTTTGGATCGCGAACAGCAGGTGCGTCTTGCCCAGGCCGGAGTTGCCGTAGATGAACAGGCTCGTGCACTGGCCGGGCTCGTCGGCGAACGCCGCGAAGCGCGCGGCCGACTGGTAGGCGTGTCGGTTCTCGTCGCCGAGGACGAAGTTCTCGAACGTGTACTTGGCGCTGATGCCGGCCGATGCCGCCGGGTGCTGCTGCTCTTCGATGGTGGGGGCGGCGGCCTCGGGCATGCGAGGCGCCGGCGCCGTGTTCCCGCCCTGTTTCATGGCGGCCATCATGCTCTTGAACTGCTCGGGCGACAGCGTGTTGTTGATGCTGACCCGTCGGTCGCCCTCGTCCGCCCGCGCCAGGGCGGGGCCGCCGTGGAACTGCGGGGGAACGGGGTCGATTGCGGGGGAGGGCGCAGTCGGCACCGCATAGGAGGCCTCTGCCGCCGTGGGCGTTTCCGCCGTGACGGGCGCGGTGCCGGGGGCGGCTGCGGCCGGCGTGGAGGGGCCGCCCGCCTGCTCCGCCGCATCCGCCGTCGGGCGCGTTGCCGCGGGGGCCTGCGGCGCGGTGACCATGAGCGCCAAGGGTGCGAAGGCGATCTCCTCGAGATAGCGCTCGATGGTCGCCCGCTGCTTGACGAGATAGGAATAGGCGAATCGACTGGGGGCCTCGATGGTCAGGGCGTCTTCATTCAGATCGGTCGCCTGTGCGCCGGCGAGCATGTTGACGAGGCGTGCGTCGAGCCCGTCGCGCTGGCAGCAGGCGATGACGTCGTCGAGAAGCAGTCGTGCATCGTTATCCATGGTTCACCCCTTACGCGTTCTGCTGGTTCTGCTGATGGTTTTGGGCCCAGAGCTGGCCCATCTCGGTTAAGAAGCGCTTTTGGCCGCGCTTGATGACGAGCCCGACCTGCGCCAACGTCTCAAGCTCGCGCGACCAGGTCGGCGCCGACGAGCCGAACGCGCCGGCAAGGTCGGTCGGTCCGCCGCTTCCGTGCTGCGCGAGGAAGCTCAGGGCGAGCGCCCCGCGTTCGGAAACGTACGGCTCGCCTGCATGCGGCGCTTCCTGCGGCCATCCGCCCGCACCCATGCCCGCCTGCGGAGCCCAGCCCTGGTTGGGGGGCGCAGGCTGTTGCGGCCAGGGTGCCTGGTAGGGTTGCTGGTATGCGGCGGGAGGATACCCTTGCGGCTGATAGGCCGCGTATCCCTGGGGCGCCGGGTACGCGCCCGGCGCTTGAACACCCGGCGCGCCGTAGCCGTATCCCTGCGGGTACGGCGCATATCCTGCCTGGTAGGACACGGGCGCCCCCGCATTCGGTGCCATGGGGTTCGCGACCCCCGGCGCGCCCGGCATCTGCTGCTGGGGCATGGCCTGCAGCGGCTGCGCACCGCGCACCGCTCCGCCGCGCTCAGCGGCATGCTCGATCTCCATGACGCGCGCAGGGTCGATGGAGACGGTCACCACGGTGCCCTGGTGCAGGTTGTCCTCGATGGAGACCGCGCCTCCGGCGTTTTCCAGATACTGTTGGACCATGGGAAAGCCGGCTCCCGTCCCTCGTATGTAGCGCTTTTGGTCGCGGTCGGCGCTCGTCACGCCGAACTCGAACGCCCGCTCCTTATCCTCGATGCCCGGGCCCTGGTCTGCAAAGCGGATCGTGTTGCCGTCGTCGAGGATCGAGATGATGGGTTCCACGAAGTTGGCGTGGATGAAGTTCTCGACGATCTCGCGGATGACCATCAACGAGATGCCGCCGCCCTGCTCGCGCATGCAGCGGTAGACCGTGTTGGTGATCTCCTCAAGATAGGAGCGCACGTCTTTGGGCGCGATGACGATGACGCGCGGGGTGGAGAGCATGTCGTCGTATACGGCGATGCGCGTGGCATAGGTCGCCTGCTCGGCAGACGGTGCCGTGCCGTCTGCGTCGGCAGGGTCTGCGCCCGATGCGCGTATACCGGTTATATGGGCGTTGTCCGGCGCCGGGTCACCGGAGTCAACAAAAGGGTAGAAGTCGTCAGACATGGTGCACCGCATTCTAGTTCGTTTGAGCTGCCCGTCTAGCATATCAGCTTGCACACCTTGTGCAGGGCTTTCAACAAGTTTTCTAAAACTGTTGAAAACTGAAGAAAAGTCGCGAAAAGTTATCAACATCTTCAACGTGACCTGTTGAAAAGTCGCTGAAAAGACGTGAAAGGATGCGCTTTCCGATTGCGCGCTGTGGGCGCTTCGTGCGCAAAGCATGAGGTATTGCAAGCTTTTCGTGGTCTTTCATTGACATCGGAGCGCCGTATTCCCTACAATCTCTAAGCTCACGTGTCTAAAACGTGCAAATCGCACGCAAAATGCAGCAGGAGGAAATCAACCATGAAGCGTACCTATCAGCCCAATAAGCGTAAGCGCGCCAAGACTCACGGCTTCCGCGCCCGTATGGCAACCAAGGGCGGCCGTGCCGTGCTCGCCCGTCGTCGCGCCAAGGGCCGCAAGCGCCTTACCGTTAGCGATAAATAACCGTATGCGTCTCGCATGAGGACGATCAAGTCTAAGCAAGACTTCGAGCGCGTCTTTCACCAGGGGAGGTCCTATCGCCATCCCCTGATGCGCATGATAGCGTGCAACACTCTGGACGAAGGCGATCCCGGGCGGGTCGCCTTCGTCGCAGCAAAGCGACTTGGTTGCGCGGTCGTGCGCAATCGTTCCAAGCGCGTGCTGCGTGAGGCTGCACGCGCTTGTGCGTTTCCGCGCGCGGGGTTTGATGTGATCTTGTTCGCTACGCCGAAGACCAAGACGTCCTCACCACAAGAGATGCAGGCCGCGCTCAGGTCCCTGTGCTCGCGAGCGGGTATCGATGAACAATAAGGTTTGTGGTCTTGCGCACCTGCCGCGACGCTGTGCCGTCGCTGCGGTGCGTTTTTACCAACGATTCATCTCGCCTTTGCTTCCCGACTCGTGCATCTACATCCCGACCTGTTCGCAGTACGCCGTCGAGGCCATCTCGAAATACGGCGTTCTCAAGGGCTGTTGGCTGGGGTTCCGGCGCATTCTGCGCTGCAATCCCTGGCGCGACGGCGGTTATGATCCCGTGCCGTAAGGCGCTTTACAGACGGAGGTTTATACATGTGGGACTGGATCGTTAACATCCTCTTCCAAATTTTGAAGCTTATCCAGAGCTTTGCGGTGGACTGGGGCCTGTCCATCATCATTCTCGTGATCATCGTGCGTCTGCTCCTGACCCCGCTGATGCTCAAGTCGTCCAAATCGACGGCTCGCATGCAGGTGCTCCAGCCCAAGCTCCAGGAGCTGCAGGAGAGGTACGCCGACGACCCTCAGCGCCAGGCCGAGGAGATGCAGAAGTTCTATTCCGAGAACAAGTTCAATCCCTTCGGCAGCTGCCTGCCGCTGCTGATCCAGATGCCCATTCTGTTCGCGCTGTTCACGCTGCTCAACAACCTTCCGCAGTACTTCTCCGGTGAGAACTTCTCGTTCTACGGCATCCTTCCCGACCTGCAGGCCTCCGCGGCCGGCACGATCAGCCAGGGCTTTGGCCCCGCTGCGCCGTATCTGATCGCGCTCGCGCTGTTCGCCGTGCTGACGCTCATCCCGCAGCTGTGGATGTCGCGCAACCAGACCGGCCAGCAGGCTTCGAGCATGCGCATGATGGCCGTCGTCATGGCCGTCATGATGCTGTGGATCGGTTGGGGCCTTCCCGCCGGTGTTCTTCTGTACTACGACGTCTCCTCTGCGTGGCAGGTTGCTCAGCAGCTGTTCGTCACCCAGAAGGTTATCGAGAAGGCTAAGGCCGAGGAGGAGGAGCGCATGAAGAACGCTCCGATCGAGGTCAATGTCGTTCGTCGTGAGCGCAAGCAGCGCCCCCACAAGAAGAAGTAAGTGGATTGAGTTAATTTAGGTACCTAACTAATGGAGTATGCCATGTCTGAAGAGCTTGAAGAGGTGACCGAGGGCGCGGTCGAGGAGTACGCCGAGATTGCCGCCCATTACAAGGCCGGTGAGGGGCTTTCTGATGAGGAGCTCGACACCGTTGCCGACGTTGCGGTTTCCGTGCTCCGTGACATCCTGTTCTACTTTGATGCTCAGGATTCTCCCATCGACGAGTACGATGGCGACGAGGGAGAGCTGATTCTCGATGTGACCGCCCCCGATCTTGCCGTGTTGATCGGTCGCCATGGCCGCACGCTCGAGTCGCTGCAGACGCTGTTCTCCCTGCTGGTGAGTCGGAAGCTCGGGTTCCGTTATCCGGTCGCCGTCGATGTCGAAGGATATAAGAGCCGTCGCCATGACAAGGTGATCTCCATGGCTCGCTCCGCGGCCGCTCGCGCGGTTCGACAGCACTCCACGGTGTCGCTTCCGCCCATGAGCGCGTATGAGCGCCGCTTGGTTCACATCGCCCTGCGTGACAACAATCGCGTTGATACGCACTCTGAGGGCGCGGATCCCGAGCGTCGCGTTGTCATCACGGTGCTCTAGGATTCCTCGATTCCGCTATGCTAAGGGCGTGCCTACGCGCGCGCCCTTTCTTTTTGACACAAGTTCTCGATTCACGTATTCCTGTCACATCTCTGCTACATGAAGGGATTGCATCATGGCTTCCTCGGACCGTCCGATTATCCTCGCGCCTCTAGAGACTTCGGAGTCGGATATCAATCGCCTGGCCGACAGGCTGATCAGCCTTGCTTCGTCGTGTCATGTTGAGCTGACGCTCGACCAGGCGCGTCTGTGTGTCGAGCATCTGCTCTATGTCGAGCAGATAAACCAGTACATCAACCTTACGCGCATTACGGATATCAACGAGGCTCTTGTTCTCCATATTCTTGATTCGCTGTCGCTGGTTCCCTTGATCGATGCAACGGTCACGCGCTTTCTTGATATGGGTACGGGTGCAGGATTTCCCGGAGTGCCGCTTCATGTTGCAACCGGTTTGCCCGGCGTGCTTCTCGATTCTGTTGGAAAGAAGATCAAGGCAGTGAATGCCTGTCTGAAGCAGCTGGGGATGGATCGCATTACTGGTGTACACGATCGACTCGAATCGTATGCCGCTGAGAATAAGAAGGCATTCGATCTCGTCGTTGCGAGGGCTGTGGCTCCGCTTCCTATTCTGATCGAGTATGCGTCGCCCTTCCTTAAACACAACGGCCAGCTTTTGATCTCAAAGGGAAATCCTGATCCTGAAGAACTTGTTCAGGGGCGCAGCGCTGCAAAGCTCTGTGGTATGGAGTTGCAGGTCCATGAGTCTTTCGACCTTCCCGATGGCTTTGGCCATCGCGAGCTGTATTCGTTTGTTCAGGTTTCCAAGCCGACGATAAAGCTGCCCCGCTCGGTAGGGGAGGCGAGGAAGCGCCCCCTCGGTCAATAAACTCGATGCTGGACCCCGATGTTTCACGTGGAACATCGGGGCTTTTTCATGCTATTGTCAGCGCGCTATCTCACTTATTGGGATGGCGCGCGTTACGTGAAGTCGGGTGGGACAATACCGCCGGCTCTTATATATAGAGAGTTGCAGGTAGTCAGATCACGCCGCAAGTTAGAATCATCGGATCTGAATTGATGCTATACTGGCTCAGCAGTTCCTCAAGGAGTGTATGGATATCCACATTACTGTACGCAAACCTGACGAGTTGGAGTGAGCAATCGGTGCGCGAGCTGATCAATTTGCACGGCACACTGCGTTAGGCTCTTGACTAAGAAGGATTCTGGCCGAGCTCAGAGACACCGTGTTTTGATGCTTTTCAGTTGTGCCATGTTCATCATGCAGATACGTTTGCGTGCGATGAAGATACTTGCACCACTTCATGAGTGCCTGTTTTTGATGAGCTGCAGAGATCATACGCTTAAGGGTAGTGATGGGGAGTTCTGATCCGATGTGTGTTTTGTCCTAGCGGTACACATTTGAAGTTCCCTGATTATCAGCAGGCTGCAAGAGAATTCGTTTCCAGACCTGGGTTCCAGCTTGCAAAGCTGGAGCGCAAGGCGATCGAGGTTCTTTTCACACGACACGTTGCGTTGGATGCGATAGTGCATTCTGTTGGGACAGTGAATGAGTTGAAACATTGAGACATCTGGCGTGAAATCAAATGCACGGCGATTCAATTCGGTTTGATCATATGCGCAGCCTTGATTATTGCAACCTTTGCGATGGAAGGATGCTGATAGCATCATCATCTGGGCTTCAGTGGCTAGGCAGGTGGTAATGCAACTTGCTGATTGGTCGCTCAGTTACAGATGAAGCTCTTATAAGCGACATTACCACTCGTTGCCTGATCTTTGTCTGCGGCAAACCAATTTCCAGCAGTTACGAAATCATGACGTTGAATAATCCGGCGGAAAAACGTCCTGCGCCTTTGCAGAATACGTACTTCGTGACTGACATATAGGTGTCCGAGCGTTATGGAACGACTCTCCCCCAACTCTCGCAAGTCATTCGTCAGCCTAGTGCAATAGATATTAGTCAGTCTTCTCCGATCGATTCTCTTGAAAGCATGTATAGAGGGAAGGGGAGGGCATTGAACCTTGCAAGTTGGTTTCACGTGAAACATAATGAACGAGTGATTCAGCGTGTTTCACGTGAAACCTTCGATAAGACAGCGTTTCACGTGAAACATAGTGTTCACCTGGAAATGACTGTCTGTGGTGCAGGAGGGTGACGTGGGCTTTAGAGATGTCGAGCGTTCAAAAACGGAGATGAATACGAGGGTTATTGCCATCATCAACCAAAAAGGTGGTGTAGGTAAGTCGACCACCGCGGTAAATTTGGCTGCAGCCCTCAGTGAAGAGGGATATAAAGTCCTCGTCGTTGATTTCGATCCCCAGGGCAATACGACAAGCGGGTTCGGTATCGAGAAGGAACAGCTTGAGAGCTGCGTGTACGACGCGTTGCTCCATGACGTACCTGCAGAGCAGATTATCCAGGGTACGGATTGCGAAAAGGTGTTTGTCGTACCTGCGACCATCCAACTTGCGGGTGCGGAGATTGAGCTCGTTTCCACTATGGCTCGCGAATCACGGCTCAAGGATCTTCTTGAGCCAATTGTCGATGAATTCGATTTCATCTTTATCGATTGTCCGCCCTCGCTCGGTCTGCTGACCATCAACGCGCTGACGGCAGCGGATAGCGTCCTCATACCGATCCAGTGCGAGTACTATGCCCTCGAGGGCGTTACAAAGCTGCTGGAGTCGATGCGCATGGTCAAAGGACGCATCAATAAGAAGCTTGAGACATTCGGTGTGCTCCTCACCATGTACGATTCGAGAACATCGCTCTCGAATCAGGTGGTGGATGAAGTCAAGGGGTACTTCGGTGATAAGGCATTCGAGACGTGCATCCCCCGTTCGGTCAAGGTCTCTGAGGCTCCCTCGTTTGGTATGCCAGTTGTTACCTATGCATCTACCAATAAGGGTGCACAGGCATATCGGGAACTTGCACGGGAGGTGATCGCACGTGCCTAGTCCAAAGAAGAAGGCGCTTGGCCGCGGCTTGGGTTCACTGATTCAAGAAGCGCAGACCGAGGCGGCCGCATCAAACAATGATGCTGCCAATATGGTATCGCTGAGCGAGATTCACCCGAATCCCAATCAGCCCCGCACTCACTTCAATGAAACTGAGCTTGAAGAGCTCAGCGAATCCATTCGTGCTCACGGTGTGCTTCAGCCGCTTCTCGTTCGCAAGAATGGTGATGGCTACGAGATCATAGCCGGGGAGCGCCGCTATCAAGCTTCTAAGATAGCGGGTCTTGAGGAGGTCCCTGTGGTCATCAAGGATGTGGATGACCAGGAGATGCTCCAGCTCGCCCTCATAGAGAACCTGCAGCGCTCTGATCTCAATCCGATTGAAGAGGCCAAGGGATACCGTCAGCTTATCAAGGCAAGCGGTATGACCCAGGAGGCTCTTTCCAAAGCGGTATCAAAGTCGCGCTCGACCATCACCAATTCACTGCGTTTGCTGGATCTGCCCCAGCGTGTCCAGGATCTGTTGTTTGAGGGCAAGCTGACCGCCGGTCACGCTCGGGCGATTCTTGCGGTTCCGTTTGAAGAGCAGCGCATCAAGCTGGCGGAGAAAGTTGTTGCTGAAGGCCTTTCCGTTCGAGCGACAGAAAACCTTGCACCGTTGTTTTCTGTCGGTGAAACCCCAAAAGCCCCTCGTCCTGTCACGCCTCAATCGTTCAAGAAAGCAGCGCGTGTGCTTCGTCAGGTCTTTAATACCAATGTGAAAGTTAAGGCCACGCGAGGAAAGAATAAGATCGAGATTGAGTTCAAGGACGAAGAAGAGCTCGCTCAAATCTTGCAGCATGTGATGAATGATGCGACAAGTAGGGAGCTGGACGATGAAGAGTAGGTTTATTTCCGCGATCATAGCCGGAGCCGCCGTCGCAGCAGGCGCCTTTGTCGGGTATAAGCTTGCAACAGATAGCGAGCTGCGCGGAAGGCTTACGCGCGGCGCAAAGGATGTGTATCAAACATCCAAGAAGAAAGTTGGCGACATGACGGAAGATGTTGCTGTGAGAACCGCGCAAATGACCAAGAACCCCAAGATCAACCAAGACTGGGTTAAAAACCAGTGGGAAAGCATTGGCTATTAATTAAAATAGAAATCATATAATAGAAAAGGCGCCGGATAACAATGTAGTTATCCGGCGCCTTAGGTTTCATGTGAAACAATCGATCAGTGGTTCCCTAGGATTGAATCAGGCGCTGCTTGAGCTGGCCGCAGGCGGCATCGATGTCGTTGCCGCGCGAGTTGCGGATAGTCGCCTCGACTCCATGCATCTGCAGGCGCTTCTGAAGCGTTTCGACCTTCTTCATGGGGGAGGGCTTGAGGAGCGACCCCGGAGTGTCGTTGAGCTGAATGAGGTTGACGTGGCAGAGTGTGCCGCGGCAGAAATCGATCAGGGCTTCCATCTCGGGGTTGGTGTCGTTGATGCCGTCGATCATGGCGAACTCGTAGGTCGGGCGACGTCCGGTCTTCTCGACATACGCCTGAATCGCCTCGTGCAGACGGGGGAGCGTGTATTTCTTGACGCCGGGCATCAGCTTGTTGCGGGTGCTCTGAACAGCGGAGTGGAGCGAAATGGCGAGTGTGAACTGCTCGGGAAGCTCTGAGAACCGTTTGATACCGGGAATGATGCCGCAGGTGGAAACGGTCAGGTGGCGCGCGCCGATGGCGTAGCCATCCGGATCGTTGAGCATGCGAAGCGCCTCGACGGTCGCATCGAAGTTTGCAAACGGCTCGCCCTGCCCCATGAAGACGACGCTAGTGACGCGCTCATCAAAATCCATGGCGACGTGACGGACCTGATCGACGATCTCCTGTGCGCTGAGGGAGCGCGTGAGGCCGTTGAAGCCCGTCGCGCAAAACGCACAGCCCATGGCGCAGCCCGCCTGAGTCGAGACGCAGACAGCGAGCTTGTTTTTACTGGGCATGCCGACAGTCTCGACCGACGTGCCGTCGCTGAACTCGAGGAGGTACTTGCGGGACCCGTCACGCGAGACCTGCTTGACGAGTTCCTCGGGAAGGCGGAAGGAGAAGTGTTCAGAGAGCTGTTCGCGCAGCTTTTTGGGGATATTGGTCATCTCCTCAAACGAAGAGACGTGCTTGGTGAAGACCCATTCGCAGATCTGCTTTGCTCGAAACGCGGGCTGGCCGAGTTCCTGGACGAGCTCGGCTATTTCGTCGGCCGTCAGAGAGCGGATGTCGCGCATGCGATTTGAACGTTCCATACAGGACCTTTCAAGGAATCATGGGTAACAACTTACCTATACAATAAGGTAATTGCGCGGGTTCGTATTGAATGAACGGCCCGCATTGGACAAACAACATCATGACGGGCCTGCCCGCGATAAAGGAGTGCAAACCATGGGAAGCGATCAACGAGGCGCTATGCGCATCGCCGTACTGGCGGGTGGAATGTCATCGGAGCGTGAGATTTCGTTCTCCTCGGGAAAGAATGCTGCCGCAGCCCTTCGGGAGGCGGGTTTTGGCACCGTCGATCTGCTTGATCCTGCCGACAAGGGCTTTCTGGATGATATCCGCGCGGGTGGCTACGACGCTGCATTCATCGCTCTGCATGGCGCTGGCGGCGAGGACGGCATGATTCAGCATCTGATGGAGTACCTGGACATGCCGTACACCGGTTCAGATGCACTCGCCAGCGCATGCGGTGTCGACAAGGATCTTTCCAAGGCCCTCTATGAGCGCGCGGGTATTCCGGTGGCAGACGGCGTCGCCATCCGTCGTGGCGAGAAGGTCGACCCGGATGCGATCGTCGCATCGCTCGGACACGATCTGTTCGTCAAGCCCGCGATCAACGGATCGAGCTATGGCGTGACCAAGGTATCCGATGCGCAGGAGCTGCCCAAGGCGATTGAGCGGGCATTCGAATACAGCAGCAAGGTCCTTGTCGAAACATGCCTGACGGGCACGGAGATCACCGTCGGCGTTTTTGGCGACGACGACTCCTTGCGCGCGTTGCCGATCGTGGAGATCTGCTGCCCCGATGAGGTCGATTTCTACGATCTCTCCGTGAAGTACGTGGTCTCTGACAGCATTCACCGTATTCCCGCCCGTCTTCCCGAGGACGTGTACGCACAGGCGCAAGAGCTCGCCTGCCGTGCGCATCGCGCGCTGGGGTGCTTCGGGTTCTCCCGCACCGACTTCATCGTGACGAAGGACGGTCCGGTGATTCTCGAGACGAACACGATCCCGGGCATGACGGAAACCTCGCTGTTCCCTGACGAGGTGCGCCATGAGGGTCGTGCCTTCTCCGACGTGTGCGCCGAGCTCGTCGACATGGCGATCACTCGCCATGGACGCAAGTAGGGACATCGGATGCCGAATTTGACCATACGGAACGCGGTGATGGCGGGAACCCCCGAATTCATCGTGCAGAATTACGAAACGCTGGCCGAGCGCGCGCAGACGCGTTCATTTGGCTTGATCGAGGAGGACGTGATCGTCCTCGATACCGAGACCACGGGTCTTTCGGTGCAGGACAACCGGCTTATCGAGATCGCCGCGGCCCGTCTAAGGGGTCGGGAAATCGTCGACAGGTTCGACACCTTCGTGCATCCGGGCGTCCCGATTCCCGACGAGATCGTCCGCTTGACGGGAATCACGGATGCCGATGTCGCTCACGCACCGTCTCCCGAGGAGGCGGTCGCCCTGCTTGAGGATTTTGTCGGCGGTTGTCCCGTTATCGCGCATAACGCCGCGTTCGACCGCTCGTTCATCGAGGCGGTCAAGGGAGGCGTTCGCATCAGCGACGTATGGATCGATTCTCTTGCTCTGTCGCGCATCGCGCTTCCGCGCCTGACTTCGCACAAGCTGTCGAATTTGGCCGAATTGTTCGGGTGCAGTGCCGTCTCGCATCGGGCGATCGATGATGTCGAGGCGCTGTGCGGCGTCTGGCGCATCCTGCTGGTGGCGCTGAGCGACCTGCCGCGGGGGCTGATGCGCCGCCTGGCGGATATGCACCCCGACGTTCCGTGGAGCTATCGTCCCATCTTCTCGTTCTTGGCGGGGGAGGATCCCGATGCGATCTTCTCGCTCGCCGCCGCCCGCACCGAGGTTCTTCGTGCGCAGGCTCCCGAGGAGCGTATCGACGCTGATAACCTGCCGTTTCTCTCGATGCCGACCTCCGAGGAGATTCGCGCGCACTATGCTCCGGGCGGCCTGGTCAACCGGATGTATCCCGAGTACGAGCCCCGCGCTGAGCAGGTGCAGATGGCGTGCGAGGTGCGCGATGCCCTCGCGACCAGCACGCATCGCGTGATCGAAGCGGGAACGGGCGTCGGCAAATCCATCGCCTACCTCGTGCCGCTCGCCGAGGCGGCTCGCCGCAACCGCGTGACGGTGGGCGTCGCCACCAAATCGAACAACCTTGCCGACCAGCTCATCTATCATGAGCTGCCGCGCCTGGCGCGCGAGATCGAAGGCGGCCTGACGTTCTGTGCGCTCAAGGGGTACGATCACTACCCCTGCCTGCGCAAGCTCGAGCGCCTGAGTCGTTCCGATGCGGAGATCAAGACGACCCGTGACCCAGCTGATACGCTGACGGCCGTTGCGGTCATCTACGCATACGTCTGCCAGTCGCCGACGGGGGATCTCGATGGCCTTGGGATCCGATGGCGCAGCGTCAACCGCGCGGACCTGACGACCCCTTCACGCGAGTGCGCCCGCAGGCTTTGTCCGTTTTTCCCCGACAAATGCCTTGTGCACGGCGCTCGCCGGCGCGCGGCGCGCGTGGATGTCGTCGTGACCAACCACTCGCTGCTGTTCCGCAACGTTGCGGCGGACGGCAAGATATTGCCCCCGATCAGGCATTGGGTCGTCGATGAGGCGCATTCCATCGAGCGTGAGGCGCGCCGCCAGTGGGCGGTGACCGTGTCGGCGGATGAGTCTCGTTCCATATTCGAGCGACTGGGCGGCGAGCGCTCGGGCGCCTTGGGGCAGTTGATCCGCAATCTCGCCGGGTCAGATGCCATGACGCTGTATATGGGGCTGTCGGCCAAGGCGGTGGCGACGGTGCAGCGCGCCTCGCTTGCCATGGCCGAGGTGTTCGACGGGGTCCGCGACCTCGCGCGCCGTGGCAGGTCGGACGGGTATGACGCCGCGAATATCTGGATCGGTCCGGATATGCGCGAAAGCGATGGTTGGCAGCACTTCCTACCTATCGCCCTGACAGCCGTCGATGCGCTCGAAGAGGCCCAGCGCAACGTATCGTCGCTGGTGGAGACCGTTGCCGAGGACAAGCCCGACCTCGTGGTCGATGTGGCCGACGGGGCGCGCCGGTTGAAGGAGATGCTCGACGGCCTTGACCTCATCATAAAGGGCGAAAACGACCGCTACGTCTATTCGCTTCAGGTGAATCGTCGCCTGCGCGCCGGTGGTGAATCGCTGACCGCGGAGTTGCTCGATGTCGGCGAGATGCTGGCCGAGCGCTGGCTTCCCGAGGTGCACACGGCGATCTTCACGTCTGCTACGATCTCCATCGCGGGAGCTTTCAACCACTTTGAGCGCGCGGTCGGTCTCGATCGTCTCCCGCAGGGTTCCTCGCGGGCGCTGCACCTCGATTCGAGTTACGACTTCGATGAGAACATGACGGTGGTGGTGGCGGGCGACGTGCCAGACCCGCGCAACCGCGATGCATATCTGGGGACGCTCGAGCAGCTGCTCGTCGATGTCCATATCGCAATGGGCGGGTCGGCGCTCACGCTGTTCACCAACCGTCGCGACATGGAGGATCTCTATGCTCGCGTCGAGCCCAAGCTGGCCGCCGTCGGCCTCGAGCTCGCCTGCCAGCAGCGCAGTGCCTCGGCACGTCAGCTGCGCGATCACTTCATTTCCGAGAAGTCCTCGTCGTTGTTCGCGCTTAAAGCCTTTTGGGAGGGCTTCGATGCATCTGGGGACACGCTGCGCTGCGTGGTGATCCCCAAACTGCCGTTCTCGAGCCCGACCGACCCGCTTGCGTGCGAGCGCGGCTTGCGCGAGGAACGGGCATGGGCGCAGTATGCGCTGCCCGAGGCGGTTCTCGAGGTCAAGCAGGCTGCCGGCCGCCTGATCCGCTCGTCATCCGATGTCGGCGTGCTGGTGCTCGCCGATTCTCGCCTGGTGACCAAGGGCTACGGCAAGAAGTTCCTCAACTCGTTGCCGACCTCGGGGTATCAGCGCATCGAGAGCAACCAGGTCGGGCGCTATCTTGAGCTGTGGAGGCGTGCGCACGAGCGCTAGAAGATATGACCGATACCTGAACGGTCATATCCTCTAGGGCGCCTTAGGCTATGAGCAGGCTGCGGGCGTAGGCGACGAACCGGTCGCGTACGCCCTGCGGCTCGACGATGGTGCATGCGCCTCCCGCTGCGAGGATCTGGTCGAACAGCCATGGTTCGGAGGAATAGAAGACGGTGCACAAAGAAGTGCCCTTTCCATCCGAGACGACCTCCCCGATGCCGGCCCAATCGAGCTGCGCGAGGTAGCCGTCTTCCATCTTCAGGCGCGCTCGGTTGCCCGTGGTCCGTAAGCTCTCGGCTGTTGTGCGGTGGACAGCGTCATGTGGAGACACCGAGTCGTCGGTAAACTCAAAACGGTCAATACGGTCAAGACGATAGCGCCGCTCCGCATCTTTGTTGATGTCCCAGGCAATCAGATATACCGCATCGGCTTCTTCCTGCAGGGCAATCGGGTCGATCAGGCGCTCGGTCGGGCTCTCTTGTGTGAGCGAACGATAGGACATCGTGCAGCGAACGCCATCCTCGAGCGCCTCGCCGATCCGTGTGAACCATTGGCCGTAGCGCGACGGCTCTGCAAGTCCTTCGGCCGAGGGGGTCTCATCGAGCGGCATGAGGGAGCGCTGGACGCGTTCGCGCGTCGCATCGTCGATATTCAGCACATCGAGCACGTGCGAGAGCACCATGCCCTCTTCGACGCTCAGTCTGAGCGGCATGATGAGGGCGGAATCCCCAACAAGGCGAATCGCGTTCCCCTCGAGGGAGAGGGCTGCTCGGGCACCGCTCGACCGGTCGGAGAGCGCGCCGAGCGTGCTGACGATCGAAGGGATGTCCTGCGCAGGCACGCCGAGCGCGTGTGCGGCATCGTTGATGTCGAGGGTTTGTTGGGGCGCGGCCGTGAGCGCTTCGAGCAGGCGGATGCCCAGGGCGATCATGCGCTCGGTGGTGATATTCGGTGTGTTAGCCATGCGATTCGACCGCCTTGTCAATCATCGTGTTCCATGCGTCGACCAGCTGCTTTGGACTCTGCGGGCGCATGCCCATCTGCGCGTGCGCCAGGGCGAACTGCGCCGCAGCTCGCATGTCGCTGACCTTGACCGTCCAAATCCATGCGCCCGTATCCGGCCGCCGTTCGAGCGCACCACGCCCCTTGGTGAGCGACTCGATCTCCGCCTGTCCGATGCGGTCGGGAAACCTGAAGCTCACGGACGTGGTCATGCCGCCTGCCATATCGAATGGCAAAAACAAGTAGTCGTGGATGTTGAACCAGCGCGGAATGGTGTAGTTACCCGACGGGCGCCACACGCGCGTGATGCGGTCGCCGCGAAACGTCCGGACGCCCCCGCTCTGCTCGTCGAGTCCAACGTAGTAGCTGTGACCGTGCTGGGTGAAGATGCCCCAGATCGCCATGGTCCTCGACGTGTCGCGCCCGCGCGCGTCGCGATAGGCGAATCGAACCTTGCGCTTCAAGGTGTATGCGCTCCAAAGCGCATCGGCGATGCGGTCGCTTGGTGCGGTTCCGGTCGCCGCGTGCGCATCTGCATCACGGCCGTCTGCACCATCCGAATCGCTCTGCTTGAGGGGATGGGTCAGTGCGTGGAGGCGGTGCCTGATGCTGATCAGGGCCCTGCGGTAGGGAATCTCCTTACGCGCAAGGCATTCGTCAACGGCTCTCAGCAGGGTGTCCGCATCCTTCTGCGTGATGATGCCGAGCGTGGCGTACGTGTTGGCGCGGTCGATGGTCCAGAGGCTCTCCTCGGTCTGCTTTGCACCGGCGGGCCTCACCTCCACGATCGAGACACCGTGTTCGGCGAGCTTCTCACGATCGCGCTTGAACTTCTTGAGATCCGATGCGCGATTCGCCGAACCGTATCCAAGATCCGAGTCCCGGAGAATCTGCTCGGTGGATAGGGGAGTGGCGGACGCGTTGAGGATGAACAGAAGGTTGAGGACGCGCAGCGCGGTCTCGTTGAGGTCTTCTTGCTGGAGCGATTCGGTGAAGCTGTCGATGTCCATCGTGCGCGCGCCCTTCTGCTGCAGATACGGTGATCGGAAAGGATGCGAGACGTCGCCTTGCGACTGCCGTATGCAGGCGGAAAGAAACCGGCCGCATACGGCGCTTCCTTTGGCCAACCATTTTAGTCGATATGGAGATAGCCGGGTAAACGCACCCCTTTTGTCGGTAAGAGGGATGTAAAGCTGCAGGTAGTTTAAGTTCAGGGTATACTTTCGACTACATACGGATGATGTTGCATTATGCGCATCGTCTGCATATAAGGACAATCGATGTGGAGCCCACATGGCGAATACCCAAAAATATCTGAACCACCTGCTTCAGAACATCGGCATCACCCCCGCATGCAGCGAGGAGGAGCGCCTTGCTGCCGAGGAGATCTCGCGCATCTTCTCGCGGCACGGCTTCGAGCCGGAGGTCCAAGAGTTTACCTCCACCTCGTCGCCCAAACTCGTGCGGGCCATTCTCTGCCTGCTGCTGTTCATCTCCACGGTCCTCATGGGGGTCGGGGGCTTTTTGGGCGTGCTCGGCACGTTGGTGACGATCCTGTGCGCGGCGCTGTACCTGCTCGAGCGCTTCGGCCGCATCACGTTCCCCCAGCTTGGTTCTGGCGGCCTGTCACAAAACGTCATCGCTTACCACAAGGCTGCCGGCCCGCTCGCCTCGCCGCGCAACCGCCCTGTGGTCGTGGTCGCCCACTATGATTCCCCGCGCGCAGACTTCCTGGCGCAGCCGCCCTTTTCCGCATACCGCCCGCTGCTGGTTAAGCTGCTTCCGTTCGCGGTCCTGGTTCCCGTCATCGTCGTGGTGCTGCGCCTGTTCCCGCTCCCCGATGCGGCCAAGATCGTGCTGTGGGTGCTCGCCATCCTCGTGGCGTTGATCCCGCTGCTCAACGCCGTTGCCATTCTGTGCAACCGCTACGTGCTGCCGTATACGTCCGGCTCCGTCTGCAACAAGTCGTCGCTTGCTGCCCTGCTGGGCATCATGGACTCGGTGTCGCCCTATCGCGGCTCGCGCGAGTTCCCCGACGACGTGCCGTTCAGCGAGTACATGGCCGAGCAGCAGCGCATGTACGCCGAGCTCATGCCCGAAGGCGTGGAGCATCCGATGCCCGAGGTCACCGACGAGGAGGAGCACAACGCTCCCGCCTTCGAAGAGGAGGCCGCATGCGCTGCTGACGAGCTCGTTCCCGCAGCGGATGCTCCCGTTGCGGCCGATGAGCAGGGCGAGGTGGCCGCTTTCGCAGGAGAGACCGTTCAGATGCCCGCGCTCGATGTCGAGGAGCCTGCCGAGGACGCCGGGGCGACGACGGTCTTCGAGGTCATCGATGGCGAGCCCGCCGTCCAGAGCGAGCCGGCTATCCAGGAGGAGCCCGTCTCCGAGGCGCCTGCTCCCGTCGAGGAGGAGCCCGAAGAGGAGGAGGCCGACGAGCTTCCCGTCAACTCCGCTGGCTGCCTGCGCTACGGCGTCGACGTCATCCGTTCGCTCGGCATGGTAGCCGAGTCCTGTGCAATCGAATACGAGCAGGGTGCGCTTCCCATGCCGAAGCCCAAGGCGGTTCTGAACTTCCGCCGCGCTCCGGAGCCCGCTCCGCAACAGGTCGAACAGCTGCCCGCCGAGAAGCAGGAGCCCGAGGCGAGGACCGTCGATCAGGTCCCTCATATCGTTCCCGAGGTCGAGCCCGTGCCGATGGAGCAGCCCTCCGATCGCATCGATGCGTCGGCGACTGTCTCCATGCCCCAGCAGCCCGCATCCGATGGGCCCCAGTATGCTCAATACGGCGAGCCGGTGGACGTGCCGGTCGTCAACGAGGTCTCCGAGCCTGCGCCCGCCGCGCCCGAGGCATATCCGGTCATGGACGATCCCTTCGCGTACAACGGATATACCGGCGAAGATGATGAGCCGGTCGAGGAGACGCAGGCCTACGCCTTTGCGGCCGAGTATGAGGAGATGCCCGAGGAGGGCTTCGAGGACGCAGGGGAAGAGGAGGACGATTTCGAGGAGATCGACCCCGAGTTCCTCGACGAGTACCTGATCGATGAGCTCGACGAGCCGGTTATGGCTTCCTATGAGGTGGAGGACGAGAACGGCGACTTCGTGCTCGCGGCCGATGAGGACGAGTATGCCGACGACGGTTACGAGCAGGATGCCTTTGTTGAGGAGGCTGACAGCGAGGCCGAATACGATGAGGACGAGGCGGCCGAGTACGAGCAGCTCGACGTTGTCGAAGAGGCCGAAGAGGATTCGGATGATGTCGAGGATGAGGCCGCATTCGAGGAGGGCGATGCTCTGGAGTACGAGGAGGCCGAAGAGGTAGCGGAAGACGACGCGATCGAATACGTCGAGTCCGAGGAGTCTGTCGAGGAGGATATCGAGGCCGATGAGCTTCCCTACGATGAATCGATCGACATCGAGGGCTCTCAGGAGATCGAGTCGGATGACGAGGCGTTTGAAGACCCCGGCGCCACGACGGTCTTCGAGGCCCAGCCTCTTGCCGACACCATGATCATCGACGACGCCGTGTCCGAGGGTGCGGACGATGTCGAGTCCCCCACCTTTGACGAGGATGACGCCGAGGACGATATCGCCGCCGAGGACGATGAACCGATCGTTGCGGAGGGTGAGCCCGAGGACGTAGAGGAGGGTGCTTTCGACGCTTTCGCGTCCGGTGACCCCGATGAGATCACGGACTTCAGCGAGTTCGACTTCGAGGGTGACCTCGGCGTCATGGAGGCCATCTACGAGGAGGTCGACGAAGACGAGCCCGAGCAGGACGTTATCGAGAGTGTGACCGATGCGCAGGAGGATGAGTCTACCGACGATTCCGACGCATTCGAGGTGGAGGCTCAGCCCGTCAATCTCGACGAGACGATCTCCTTTGACATGGGCTCGGTCGAGCCTCTTGATCAGACCGCCGAGTTCAATTCCGATGCTGTCGATCCGCTCGACCAGACCGCCGCGTATGATTCCGACACCAAGGCTCCGGCCGATGACTTCAGCTCCGACAGCCTCGCGCTCTTCCAGAGCGTGCTGGAGAAGACGGCTGAGGATTCAGATGACGTGATGTTCGATATGCCCGAGGTCGCCGCCGTCGATTCCGCGGCAGCGGTCGATCCCGTGATGGAGGCGGAGAATCAGCCGCTTCCTGCCGAGCATGAGCTCAAGGTTCCCGAGGTGACGCCTGTCGCGGAAGCGGGAGAGCCGGAAAAGCCCCTTACGGGTGCGACCCAGCTGTTCGACATGTCTTCCGTCGTCCCCGCCGCTCCTCAGGCAGCCCCTGCCAAGCCTGCCGAAACGGTGGACTCTCTGATGGCGGAGATCGAGCATCATCCTGCCCGTCGTCAGCGTTCCATCAACGTCCCGGATATCGCGAACCCCGCCCCTTCTGCCCCTGCCGCACCGACTCGCCGCACCACGACGAATCGATCCGCGCTGCTGGATCTTCCCGATCCCTCTGCGGGCGGTTCCGATCCGTTCGCCGCGGTCGGCACGACGGGCACCGGCCGGTCCGCCATGGGTTCGACGGCCCAGTTCACCGTAGTGAGCTCCAACGACCGCCCCGCCTCTTCCGCCCCTGCGTCCGGAACGTTCGACACCATCTCCGCGCCGGCACCGGATGCGCATAAGAAGAAGCGTCGTGGTCTGTTTGGTCGCAAGAAGCGTCGTGAGGAGAACCTGAACGACTGGCTCGATAACGACGACGGCTGGAAGGGCGGCGCCACGGGCAACGAGCTGCTGACCGAGGACGATCTGCGCGAAGCGGTCGCCTCGCTTGGCGACGACGAGCTGCTCGGTCACGACATCTGGTTCGTCGCGACCGGTGCATCCGAGCACGGCAACGCCGGAATCCGCGAGTTCCTCGAGTCCCATCGCGACAAGCTGCGCGGCGTGTTCCTGATCAACCTCGAGTGTATCGGCGCCGGCAGGCTCGCGATGCTCTCGACGGAGGGCGAGCGCCGTGTGCTCAAGGGCGACAAGCGCATCATGCGCCTCGTCTCGCGCGTCTCCGCCGATTTCCATCATGAGATCGGCGCGGTCGACATGCCTTATGTCGATACCGACGCGCACGCCGCGATGGAGCGCAGCCTGCGCTCGCTGACCATCGCCGGTGTTGACGGCGCGAGCTTCGCTTGCTCGCGCAGCCAGGAGGACATCCCGCTGAACATCGACACCTCCAACATCGCGCTGGCAGCGGATGTCGTCACCGAGGTCATTCGCCGCTCCTAGTCCGATATGAAAGAAAAGGGCCCGTATCCGGGCCCTTTTCTTTTGGCTTTAAGCAAGGTGTTCAGCGAGATAGTCGACGATATCCGATGACTCGTACAACGGCTTTCCGTCGATAAACAGACAAGGCACCTGTCGCTTCCCGCCGACGCGCACGAGTGTTTCCGCCGCCTGGGGGTCGGCGGTGATGTCGCGTATCGGCATCTCGATACCGTGCTTTGACAGGAAGTTGAGTACCTTGTGGCAGTATGGGCAAGACGGCATGATGTAAAGCTCGTACGTTTCGCTGGTCATGTGGGTGTCCTTTCTGGTGCATGGGTACATGTCACCTCGTATACCCGATAATCGGCGCAGAATCGTGTCGAGGAGGAACTCCCGGCCGCGGCTGCGTAAAATGCTGCTAGCATACAAAGGACCGATACATCTTGAGGAGGTCACGTGTTCTCGTTTATCAAACGCCATTGGATTGCCTACCTCATCGGTGCCGTGGTGGCGTTGGCCCTCGGTTTCGGCTTGGCCTATGCGGTCGGTGTCGTCGGCTCCACACCCGAGGCCGTCCATTCCGAGGAAGTGCTCCAGGAGTCCGGCGACTAATCTTTGGCTCTTCCGCGTTTCTAGTGGGTAGCGCATGCCGACGCGGGCCGGGCCGAGAAATCCAGCCTCCCCAGCCTGAGGAAGATCATCGTCGTGAAGTAGCCGACGTTCCTGAAGCCCCTGGACGCCCTCTTGAGCGACTGTATGATCGAGTTCATGCCCTCCAGGAAGCCGTTCGAGGACCTCGCGGAGAACCAGTTGAGGACGCCCTCCCGCTCGCCGCGGATCGTCCGCGCCGCCGTCTTCATCAGGGGCACGTTCGAGTGCATGATCCAGGAGATCGCCCGGTCGAGCTCGGCGGCGGCCTCCTCCCTGGTCGCGCACGAGTAGACCGCGCGGACCGCCTCCACCATCGCGCAGGCGCGCGCCGTGAGCAGGTGCTCGGAGGCGAGCGACGCCCTCGTCTCGGCCTGCCGCCCGGTGAGGTTCTCCGGGCGCTTGAGCCAGACGTACTTGGTGCCCCTGAGCAGGCGCCTCTTCTCCTCGCAGCTCTTCGCCTCGGCGTTCCTGGTCCTGTCGAGGGCCCTCGCCGGCAGCTGCATGACGTGGAAGCGGTCCACGGTCTGGGCGGCGCCCGGCATGGCGTCGGCGCAGCCCAGCGAGTAGGAGCTCGCCATGTCGCGCGTCACCTCGGAGATCGCGGACCTGTCGCCGCCGCGCTCCTCGAGCTGGTCGCAGAGCCTGCCGGGCGCGCCGCGGTCCCTGCCCTCGGTGACGGCGACCACGCGCCGGCCGTCGACGTCGGCCATCACGGATATGTAGCGCTGGCCGCGGGCGCGGGCCGTGTCGTCGATGCCGACCCTCGTCACGCCCGAGTAGTCGGCGCCGGCCCTCGCCTCGGCGACCGCTCGGCCGAGCATCGCCCATATCCTCGAGTCGGACTCGCGGACCCGGCGCGCGATGCCCGTCACGGTCGCGCCGGACATCGCCATCACGAGCACCTGCGCCTCGAACAGGGCGGTGAAGTGGGAGTTCGGGCGCACCTCCCAGGGCATGCGGACGGTCCTGGGGCCGTGCTCGGGGCAGTCGGCCCGGGGCACGCGGCAGTGCACGACGGTGCGGAACTGCCAGATGTCGAGGTGGCGCCAGGTGCGCTCGCGGGCGTCGCAGGCTCCGCAGCGGGCGCCGCACTCGGGGCACCTCACCGCCCTGCCGGGGACCCTGCCCACGCGTATGTGCAGCTCCTCGTCGCCGGACTCGGGCGACTCGAACCAGACGTCGTCGACCCGCCATTCCTCCCCGAGCCCCATCGAGTGCTCGAAGAGCCTCGCCAGCATCCCCGCCTGAGCGTCCATGTGGGAACCCCTCTCCTCCGCCCGTCGGCAGAATGGTACCGCTCGGGGTACCCGCGGTCACGGGAGACAGGGCGTGCTACCCACCAAAAGCTTCGATGAGCCTAATCTTTCCCCTCGACGTCGGTGAAGACGACGAGCGTGCGCCACGTCTGTCCAGGCTGCTCGCTTGAACAGGTGACCAGCGTCAGCACGCGAGTCGCATCCGTCATCTGTTTGGCCCACATGCGAGCCTTGGCTTGGGCGTCTTTCGAAAGAGAGCCGATCCATATCTGCAGGTCAACTTGGTCTGCAAATGAAAAGCGTTGGATGGTGTCGTATGAGGACTCGACGTTGAGGGCCATGCACGGATAGAACGTCTCCGTTTCCCCGTCGGGAGTGCTCCACGTGGCGGATCCTATCGCCTCGAAGATATCTTCCTGATACGCTACAGCAATGCTGCTGAACATCGCGTCCGAGTTGTGCACATGATGGCCGTACACGAGCAGATGGTGCTTATCGGTGCCGCTTCGGTTGTCGATATAGGGGCATCCAAGTGGATTCCAATACCCTTGGACGTCGTGATCGAGATACCAGTCCCGAGGCGTTCCGGCTTCCGGCAAAACGACGGGATACGAGATCGACGTGTTCTCGACTGTGAGCCAGCCGGCGACTTCGGGGTTGATCGACAGCACGTCGGCCAGCGTCGTGGTCGAATCGCCCGCAACGGTGTTTCCGCTTGATGCCGGGGTCGCCAGAGTACTGCGCTCCAAAGCCTCGTACACCATATCTGAGGACTGTTCCTGTGCACAGGAGATCGCGAGCGACATGGTGCTGACGAGGCAGATCGCGCCGGCGATGACTCGCAACGCGCGCCGCGCGATATCAAGATCCATCTACGCCGCCTCCTCAAACGTAAACGTAACGCGGCAGACGGTCGTCGGTTCCCTCACGGCCTCGCCGATAAGATCTGCGTTTTCCCGAGGATCGAGATCTCCTATGTGCCACGTGAAACATTGCGAGGACCCCTCAGCGATGCCGAGACGCCCAACCATCTTTCCGGTTCGGTAGATGCAGCCCGAATCGTCGGCCATCTCAACGGATACATCATCGGCGAGGTACTCGGTTGCCATGTCCGATGCCGTGACGGGTACCACCGATCGGTTCTCTATGCGGTAACCCGTTGGTTCGACCACGCTTCCGTCGGGCATAATCGTGCATGCGACGAGCGTGGGGACGCTCACGGAGATGATCGGCTCGTAGACGGGGTGGATGGAAAGGTCCTTCGTCACGCTGATGAACGAGGTGTCCCAACCTGAGGCCGTATATCCGTCAAGAGGGGGAATGCCGGGATCCGTCGCCGCCGATCCATGGTCGACAGATTGCCTTGACAGCTCGTGTCCGCCGCGATCGTAGAACACCACGTCGTGCACGCGGATATAGCGCGCGGTGATCGTCGTGTCGGCATCGATGTCGTCAAAACTGGAGCTCCAGCGGTCGAAGCGATATCCCTCATGTTTCGGGACGGAGGGAACTTCCGCATCGTCGCCGTCATCGACGGTTTGGCGGTCGATGATCGATCCGTTGATGCCGTCGACGACCGTGACGCGCCAGGTCTTTACGAATCGAGCCTCGATGGTGTGATTGCTGTCAATCGAGGTGAAACGGTAGTCGGGTCGGGCTCCGACCGATAGATCGTCCACGATAACGTTGGAAATGCGATATCCTGCATCCGCTGCGATGCGGTACAGCTTCGACGTTCCCTCGTAAGCAAAAGACGAGCCGCCCGGTTCGATGGATCCGCCGGTGGCGGCTGTGGCGGTGATGACAAAGGGGACGTTGACCTCGAAATCCCAGCCGGCCGAGGTCTCCGTCCCCTCCCTGAACTCCTCTTCGATGCTGGTGATGTGATGCACCCCGCCGCCGGAGACGCTGAATCGAGCTTCTTGGGAAATGGATTCGCCGGGGCCCGCCTGCTCGTAGTCGGGTCCGATATAGGCGACTTCTTCACCGTCGCAGTAGATCGTCTTGGTGGTGGTCCAGTACGCGAAGTTCGAGTCGACGCTGGTGAGCGTGGTTCGTACGATGACGTTGACGGTTCCATCGTCATTCGGATCGCTTTCGATAAAGTATTCGTTGACCTGCATGATGCGTCCAGACGTGGAGCCGTCAAAGCGAATCCAAACCCCGGTTTGATCCTGTCCGTCCGCCGTCTTCATACGTGATGTCGTGCGGAGGGGAAGCTCGACCACCGTGTCGCCCATACGTTCGGCAAGGATCGTCAGATCGGATGCGAGGGCGCCACGCGGCGCCATGGCTGCTGCCGCAAGCAGTGCGAGACAGACAATACACGCGAGTTGTCGCAAACGATCGATCATGACCAATCCTCCTTTGATGACGACGGCTAACGAAGACGGGAGCGCGGGCGCAAGAGGGCGACTGCCGTTGCCGACCCCAAAGCGATGGCCGCGATAAAGCCTGATGAGTTCGAGACGCCCGTTTGCGGGAGGCCCTCCGGCTCTTCGGTGTCGGGTTCAGGTTGTTCGGCGGCAATCACGGTGACGTCGGTTGAGCCTCCAGCCGAAGAAGGCGCGTCGGCGGTCGCGGCTCGGGACTGCAAAGGGATTGCGAAGGCAAGCGCCCCGGCAAGGCCGAGTGCGGCAAGTGCCGGGGCGTTGCGCTTACGAGACATGCTGGCCAGGGGCAACAGTCCAGCTGATCGTGGCTATCTTGGCGCCGTCACCGGAAAGGTCGACGGTCGCGTGGGAGATGTTTCCGCTGGACTTCAATTCAATGAAGTCGTCTTCTCCTCCTGCATAATCCATATCCCAATGTTCGCCCTTTGAGAGGTCGATACCGCCTTCTTGCGAAGCGTTGATGGCATCTTTCATATCTAGCGACGGTCCCACCTGGAAGTCCACCGAGTTGTCCTGTCCGGCCGATTCGGCATCTGCGACTAAAACCCAAGGAGCCTCCTCCTCGACCGACATGTTGGTGACATGGATGCCAAAGACCGAGAGGTTCTTGATCAGCGTCTCGCTGGCTGTCGGTCCCACAAGCTCGCCGTCGCCCGCTGCGGCAAACGGAATGATGGTCGGGATGGAAAACTTGATGTTCTCGTTGGACGTTTGGACCGTTACATCGGTGGTTCCGTTGGTGCCGGTGACGACCTTGTCCTGCGCCAAGGCGATCGTGGGCGAGGCGAGCATGCAGGCGACGCCGACAGAGCAAGCCAGGGTTCCAAGGCGGTTCCGGGTACGTGTGGTTCGTGCACTCATGAGCGATCCTTTCTATTCGCGTGGCATATCCCTCATGCCACTGGGTGCCTATGATTAGTCGGCTTCAACGATCGAGATGTCGACGCGGGTCGGGCTGCCGTGGTCTTCGCTGGATTCCGGGTCGAGCGCCTGGATTTCGATGACAGCTGGACCGGCAGAGATATGGTCCGGATGACACGAGCTGACGGTCTTTCCCGGATCGATGGTTCCGGACCGATACACGACCTCGCCATCTTGGATAAGCGAAAACCGCTGGGGGAATCGATTGCTTTCCTCATTGATGACGTTGACGGCAACATCGCCGCTCTCATCGAGGAGCGCAGTCGGTGCAACAGAGACGGTCATCATGTTCTCGCGCACCGTTCGGTCGAGCTCGGCTTGGATCTCCTCACGCGTCATGCCTTCGTATTGGGTGACGACGGCTCCCTCGTCGGCCTTTCCGAACTGAAGGACCTTCCAACCCAAGAACAAGATGCAAAGCAGCAGGATGATCAGGGCTACGATCTGCCCTATTCGGCCGATCTTCCGGCGCCTGTCCTCGCATGTGGCCGCAGCGGTGTCTGTCATGATGAATTTCCTTTCTAGCGAATGGTTCGTGTCCGTTTGCCGAGGCCCGCCCAAGCTCCGAAGGCGCAGATGGCGCCGGTGCCCAAGAGCGCGCCGCCGATGATATGGAAGCCTGTTTGGTCGAGCGGGCGAAACTCCGGTTCACCCTCGTACCGGACGAGGTCTGTGTCATGAGCCTCGAGACCGTTCCCGCCTCCGTTGCGGTACTCGTCGATCTGGGCGGAGTTGACGACTGCGTCACCCGAGACGTACGTTGCGCTCGCGCGCATCTCGATGCGCATGGGGGAGAGGTCCTCGGAGCTTATTTCCTCGGGTTCGACAGTGTCTTGCTCATCTTTGAGAAGGCTGGAGGCATCGAGGTCGGCCCTTGTCGTGAAGTCCTCTTCAACGCGTCCGAATTCAAATCGCACGGCTGTGATGAGGCTGCCGGTGGCAAGGTTGAGGTCGGCAACATCAAGCGTGGTCGCCTCGGAGGTGCTTACGTCCTCTGCCCATAGATGCCAGCCGTTGTAGTCGAGGACGCGCTGGTCGTCACCGGTGATGAGCTCTTGCTGTTCCTCTTCAAGTCGGGGGTTGCCCTCATCGTCGGTGGCGGTCGCGTTCGCATCGCTCGTCTCGGGTTGCGCATCGGAGTCGGCGAGGTGGTACCACACGTTGAGAAGACCGTCGTGATCGCCTCGCGCGATTGGCGTGGTGACGCTCGTCAACTCGACCAGGCCCTGGAGGGCGCTATCGAGCGTATCGGTGACCGTGCATTCGTCGACCCATGACGAGCTGTCGTTCTTGGCATCGATCACATAGGAAAACGTTTCTCGGTCTCCCGAAGACCCATCGCTGTTCACGCGTCGCTTGTCAACGAGAGCGGCGATTTCCACCGGGTCGTTATGCAGGGTGAATGCCTGAACCTCCGCCGTTTCCTCGATGACGATCTCCATGGCACCAGCCGTGTCGTATCCGTCGGGTGCTTCGGTTTCCGCAAGCTGATACGTCCCGGGGGCGATCTTCTCGATACGATGCGGCGTGTCGCTCGTATCCCAGGAGTCGACCTCTTTGCCCTCGGCATCGATGAGCGTAAGATGGGCTCCCGCCAAGCATGACTCGTCAACTGAGCTGCGTTTAGAGATGTCGACCTTGGTGTAGCCGTTCTCGAACGTAAGGCTCAACGCCGAGGAACCGTCGATCAAGCCGTCCTGGTCGACCGTGAATTCGCGCGGTGCGTCATCGACGAGATAGCCTGCGGGAGCTTCGAGCTCTTGAAGACGATAGGTTCCGGGAGAGAGGCGGGTGATGGTGACCGTGCCGTCCGCATCGGTCGTATAGGTGCTGTCGGGCTCCTCGACTATCGAGTCATCCGCCGGCTCTTCGGGGTCCGGATTGTCTGGTCCCTTGTCTTCGGCGGCATCCTGCACGTCCTCGACATCATCCGCTGTCGCTTCGTCTGAAGATGGGAGGTCTTCGACGATGCCGGTGTTGCCCTCGGCATCGCTGCCGCTATCGGTGCCGTCATCGTCATTGATGCCGGTATCGCCATCGGGGGCCGCGGCATCTATATCGGGTGTCTTCTCCGCTTTGTCTTCTGAAGGCGATTCGGCCTGCTCGTCGATGCGCGTCAGGGCAAAGGTCGCCCCGGCGACAGGCTCCTGGTCGCCTGCAGACACTTTGGTGATGGTGACCGTCGTGGGTTCGTTGGTGCAGGTGACCTCGGTGGTCACGACCTCGGTTGCCGGGTCCTGATATGAAAGCGTGAAGGGGACGGGATCCGGGTTGACGACATAACCCTCGGGTGCTGCGGTTTCGATGAACGCATAGGTCGCCTCGCCGGAACCCAAGAGAAGCTCTTTGGTGGTCGCGATGCCGTCCTCATCGGTGATCACCTGGTCGACGATCTCGCCGGTCCGAACCTGCACCGTACCATCGGGCGCGACAACATCCAGTTGTGCGACGACATCGAACGCGGCCCCTGCTAAAGGAGATTCATTTTGACTACCGGTCTTGACGATCTTGCCCTGTCCGGTCGTCGCGGCATCGGCGATCTCAACGACCATGGCTGGTTCACCGGATGAGGCATCGACTTCAAAGGGGATCAATTCGTCGGCGAGAAGATACGGCTCGGGCGCTTGCGTTTCCTTGACGCAGTACGTCCCACGGCGCAGCTTCTGGGGAATCGTGACGGTGCCCGTCTCGTCTGTGGTGAACGTGTCCTGCTCCGGTGCGGTTGGGAACCAGGAGTCTGCCGAAAGCTGGTTGCCCTGTGCGTCGAGTATGCTGAAGGCAAAGCCCGCAAGGGGTATGGGCTGTCCCGTCGCCTTGTCTACCTTCACGATGGTGAGCTGCGATGCGACGACGGCGTTGTCGACATCGAACGACAGGCTGACCCCATCGACGATCTGATCCGCTGCGATGCTCCACGGTTCTGCGGCCTCAAATCCATCTGGTGTCGTATCCGGGTCTTCGCGGACGGTGTATCCTGCAGCGTCGTAGGGAATCGCACCGGACGCGTTGTCGGGACGAGTGCCAGCTCCGAACCATGTGTCGGTTGTATCCGCGTGGCCCGTCTCGTCGGTCACGATCGTCCCGATAACCTCATCGGTCGTGTTCGAGATGATATCGAATGCAATGCCCTTGGCTGATTCATCGGCCACCTCGCCATTCAGCGTCTTCTCGATCGCGATGTCGAAGGCAACGGGCGTGTTCTCAACGATAAGCTCCCGGGTAAGCGCGAGCTCATCGTCACCCTCCGCATCGCCAAGGGCAACCTCATGAACCGTCTCGTCAAGTACGTAGCCCGTGGGAGCCTTCGTTTCCTGGACATAGACGGGTCCGAGGGGAAGGTTTTCAATCGTCGCCGTTCCTGTGCCATCGATGGTGCTCGTTCTTGTGTTGCCCTGTGCGTCGGTGATGGAGAATTCCGCCCCCTCCAGGCTTAACGTCGGCTGCGCGTCGTTTCCGGTCGCTGCGTCCACCTTCTTGATGGTGAGCTGGAGCTGTTGGGGAGAGTCGGTCAGGACGATCTCGACGGCATCCTTTTCGGTGACGAACTCGATGCGCTCCTCATTGAGCTCATATCCGGCGGGCGCTTTGGTCTCGACGGCGTAATACGAGGTGTCCGGTTTAAGACGGCATGTCGCCCGACCCTCATCATCGGTCGCGAATGAAGCGACGAGGTCGTCGCTTTCGGCAAGGTAGATGCTGTATTCGGCGCCGGCAAGGCTGTACGCCTCGTTGTTGTCGGTCACGGCTTCATCGTCAGACACCTTGCAGAAGGTGACGAGCAGCTCTTTGTCGGCCGTGATGACCCCTTGGTAGCTGAATGTGCCATCGGCTTCGTATGCGTTGCGATTGCTCCAGAACGTGGCGCAGCCCTCTTCGATGCCGCCACCGCCGTCCTCGGCGTAGTCGAGCGCTTCCTGGTACAGGTCGTATGCGGCTTGCTTGATCGACTCGTCCTCGATGCTCTGCCAGCGCTCAAGATACATCTTGTTGCCATGGAAGGGCTCATCCACGTTGGGGATGAAATTGAGGATGTCGCCGCGCTTGTCTCCGATGGCAAGCCATACGGCTGCCATGGTTGCCATCTCCGAGCGCTGCTCATCGAGGCCGTAGACGGAGGTGACCATGGTTCCGTCGTAGCCGTGGTACATCACGTAGTCGAGCTCGGGAATCTCAAGTGATCCGTAGCGCTCGAGGCTTTGGCCCTCGGGAGGAGTGATGAGCCAGCCTTGGGCACAGTAGGCGACCGAGGAGGTCGGTCCTTCAACACGGATGAAGTGTCCCGTTCCGCCCTTTGAATGTGGGTTGGTGACGAGCTGCGAGACCTTCACCGTGATCGGGTCCGCGGCGGCAGGCTGGGGAGATGCGAAGACAAGATAGAGCAGCCAGGCGACAAAGCATAGCGCGCATATGACTACGGAGGAAATCCTGTCCACGATAATTCTCTTGATAAACGACCGTTCGCGCCGTGATGAATTGAATTGCGATCTTCCATACGTTCTCAGATATGAACAACGCAACGAACGATAATCATCCCCTGACACCAGTCTCATGACCGACCTCCTTCACACACATGGGATTCGATCGTAGAAACCGGACGGGGGCGAATATCCCGTGGTATCTGCTCGCAGTCCGACAGGGTTCTTACAGCAAGCTGATTCCGCGCTAAATCTGCAGCGCTTGTCGGGCGGGGTTTCGAGATTCAGGCTGCAAGGCGAAGAATGAGCGCCGGACCGTCTCCACGCATCCATAAAACGAGCTGGGAATGTCAGCGTTATGCCCAGTTTGCATGTTGCTCCGGATCGTGATGGCTCTGCAGCGTGAAGCGTATAATGAAGGCAATATCCTTCTTAAGGAGGCGTGCATGACGACTTCCTTCTAGCCAATATGTCTGACAGGGACGCCGGTCGCTCGCCCCGGCAGTGTCGGGATGGTTCCGTGCGGCCCGAAATGAGATGGAAAGAAGGATAATCATGCTTCAGGCTGACACTGCTGCTATCAAATCCGTACCGTTTTCGCTGGCCCGTTCCGTAGCGATGCGCGTTCTGACCGCGCCTGCGCTCGTCGGGAAGGCCTTTCTTGAGGGAGGGCTTGTCCCCTGGATTGTTTCGGGGCGCGATTCGAGGCGGCTCCACGGTGACGTGGACATATCGCTTCGCATCGCCGACATGCCCGATATGCGCACCTGGCTTGGCGCCGAGGGACTGTATGACTCTCGGCTTGATTCGCTCAATCTGCCCTGCAACGAGGAGCATGGAGACTTCGGCGCGCATTCCGTGATCGACGGAGTGCTCGTGAGCTTTTGCCCATATTTCTTTGAGGGCGATGAGCTGCACCAACGCAATGCGGCGCTTGAGGTAACCGACGGCTTTGACGCCTTGCTTGAGGCGGTGATACCTTCCTCTATGGAGGCGGACCGCACCGAGTTGCGTCGCCTGCCCACCGGCGCAACCATCGGCTGCGCAACGCTCGAGGCGGTACGAGCATCCAAGATCATGAGTGATCGCGAGAAGGATGCACACGATATCGCCGAGATCGATCGCATCGGATACGACTTAGATCGCTATGCACGCATCGTCAAGGATTACACCACCATGCGTATCGTCTGCGTAGCGCATGGCGAATAAACGGTCCAAGAGCGATTTATAATGGAGCCCTTATGTCGCAGCGTCTCCTCTCCCTTGACTCGAGTTGTCGTTGCCGCACGTCGCGTGAGCCGATTTCGTGCGGATTGGAATCATGCAGCCCTCTTCTTCTTGCCCGTCAAAAATAGGCAGGGTATACTACTTCGTGCGTCGCTTGATGCGACACTGACATACGCGGGCATCGCCAAGTGGTAAGGCATCAGCTTCCCAAGCTGACACTCGC
>DGYMJ06203__coassemble_313_pt1 | contig 49688 bp, 25 predicted proteins | sample DGYMJ06203__metabat2_high_PE_015 | metagenome-assembled genome bin DGYMJ06203
CGACGCCCGAGTTCGTCGGCGAGCAGATCGACGCGGTGTTCGAGGACATCCCGCCCGCAGCGGTGAAGATCGGCATGGTGTCCTCGGCCGCCATCATCGAGACGATCGCGCAGCGTCTCGAGCGCTGGCGCGCCGAAAACATCGTCGTCGACCCCGTCATGGTCGCCACGTCGGGCGCGCGCCTCATCAACGAAGACGCCTCGGCGGCGCTCACGGGCAGGCTGCTGCCGCTCGCGCGCGTGATCACGCCCAACATACCGGAGGCGACCGCCCTCGCCGGCAGGTCGATCTCCGATGCCGACGAGCAGCAGGCGGCGGCATGCGAGCTCGCCGAGCGCTTCGGCTGCGCCGTCCTCGTCAAGGGCGGCCACGGCGTCGCCGACGCCAACGACGTGCTCGCCGAACCCATGGGCACAGCAGGCCCGCGTATCACCTGGTTCACGCACGAGCGCATCGAGACCGAGAACACGCACGGCACCGGGTGCACGCTGTCGTCCGCCATCGCCTGCGGGCTGGCGCGGGGCCTTACGCTCTCCGATGCCGTCGAGCAGGCGAAGGCCTATCTGACCGGCGCCCTCGCCGCTGGCCTCGATCTGGGCCGCGGTTCGGGCCCCGTCGACCATATGTGGCGCCATCGCGGCTGACGGCGCGCGAGAAAACGCGGGGCGCCTCTCGCACGGCCCCTTCCCGGGACGTACGAGAGGCGCCCCGCTGTCGCGCAGGAACGCCCGTTTGAACCGGTACTTCGATCCGGGAGGGGGAGAACGTCCTTACCGGACCCGGACCTCAAACGGGTGTTTCCGCGCGGCAGCAGATACCGCTGCGTGCGCGTGCGACCGGCTCGGTCGCAAGCCCCCCCCTACCACACCATGGAGAGCGCCGTGCACACGCCCGGCACGGTCACCAGGGACAGCAGCGTGGAGCTGAGCACCAGCTCGGACGCGAAGGGCGCATCGCCCCGGTACTTCGATGCCAGCATGGCGGTCGTGCTCGCCGCGGGCATGGCCGTCAGGAGGATGGACACCTGCGCGGTGAGCGGGTCCACCGGCAGCACGAGCAGCAGGCCCGCCACGCAAAGGGGAATCAGGACGAGCCGGTACAGGCTGTAGGTGAGCGCCTCGCGGTTCACCACGTCGCGCAGCCGGCAGTCCGACAGGATGCCGCCGACCGCCACCATGCCCAGCGCCGTCGAGCAATCCGAAAGCGCGGACACCGTTGCCGTCACGGGAGCGGGCAGCTGGATGCCCGCCGTGTAGAGGACCATGACGCCGATGCCGATGGCGATCGAGACGATGCAGGGGTGCGTGGCCAGCTTGCGGACCACCTCGCGCCCGCTGGAATCAGTGAACATGCTCAGGCCGTACGACCACATGAACACGCGCTGCGGAATGAGGAAGATAGATGCCAGCAAAAGCCCGCGCGAGCCGAAGTACGCCGCGGCGATGGGCATGCCGATAAGCCCCGCGTTCGACACCATGGTGGCGTAGCGCAGGCACACGCGGTGGTCCGGCGTCGTCCCCCGATAGAACAGATGGTTCCACACCCAGTAGAACACCTGGATGCCGCAGGACACCAGAAACGCCCCGAGTGTCTGCTCGATCACCGCGGGTGTGAGCTCGACCTGGAACGAGTCGAGGATGGACGCCGGCAGGATCACCGCGAACAGCAAGTCGATGAGCTGCTCGCGCGTCTTCAAGCTCAGCATGCCCTTGCGCCCGCAGAAAAACCCGATTCCCGTCAGCAGGAAGATCTCGATCTGGATACTTGCCGTCTCCACGCGCCTCTCCTGTTCTTGCGGCCGCCGAGCGGCCCGTCGCCTACATCCGCCCATCAGTATCACGGCTGACGTCGAGAGCATAAATCGGGTTTTCATCGGCTTTAATATCGGCGTTTTCGATATTATGGAGAGGAAAGGTGCCGGAAAGGCAACGTATCGGCCCCCTCACCGCAGGCACGACCCCCGTGCCGACAAGATGCGCCGTCCCGATCGCCCGCCCCACACGAAGGAGCCCGCCATGCCCATGCGCCCAGAAGATCTCGAGACGTTCGTCGCCGTGGCCGAATCCGGAACGATAGCCGCCGCGGCCGAGCACCTGTTCATCACCCAGAGCACGGCGAGCGAGCGCATCCGCTCGCTCGAGACCGACATCGGCCACCAGCTCATCGAGCGTCGCCGCGGCGTGCGCAAGGTGGCCCTCACGCCCGCAGGGGAACGGCTCGTGCCCATAGCGAGCGCCATCCTGTCGCTCTACGACGAGGCGGCCCGGGTGGACATGCGCCCGCAGCGCCAGCGGCTCATCGTGGCCGCAGCGGACTCCCTGAACGGGCATCTGCTGCTCCCCTTCTACCGCACGTTCATAGCGGACCACCCCGACATCCTGCTCGAGCTGCGCACGAGCATGTCGCCGGTCATCAACCGCGAGGTGGAGGAGCGCGTGGCCGATGTCGGCCTCGCCTTCGCGCTGGAGCGCTATCCCGACCTCGCCGCGCGCGAGCTGTTCCGAGACCGATGGGTCATCCTCTGCCACCGCGACAGCGCATTCGCCCGCAGCGGCCAGGCCTCAGACCTCGCCAGGGAGCACGAGATCAACACCCATTACTCCCCCGACTACCAGACGTGGCACCGCCACTACTTCGCCCGCTTCGCCCATCCCAAGATCACGGTCGGCACCGCCTCGCAGCTGGGCGCCTTCATGGACGCGCCCGAAAGCTGGTGCATAGCGCCCCAGTCCATCGCGCGGCCGCTCATCGAGCGCCATCCCGACCTGGTGATGCGCCACCCCACCGAGGAGCCGCCGGCACGCGTGGCGCGCATCCTGGTGCACACCACCATGACCGACGACAAGCGCCGCCTCGTCTCCATGTTCGAGGGCGAGCTGCGCGCCTACATCGCGACGCTGGAGCTGTAAGGAAGCACCGATTAATTCATTCCGCGCTGGGCGCCCCGTGGCGCCCTGCAGCCGGTCCGATCCGGCACCGGCCGTTGCATCTGCGCCCCTAATCGTCCGCGACCGTCACGCCCAGCAGGCCGACGAGCGCGAGGGCCTGCTCGACGCTCACGTTCGCGCCGCGCAGCTCGCGAAAGTCGCTCGAGAGCACCGGGGCGGCGAACTCACAGGTCGACAGGTCGATGCCCGCAAGCGGCGTACCGAACACGTCGATACGCGTCAGATCGCATCCGTCGAGCTCCACGCGCTTCAGGCGCGTCCGCTGCATCGCCGCCTCGATCAGGCGCACCGCGCGCATGCACAGATGGTCGACGGTGCATTCGGACAGGTTCGCATAGCTCAGGTCGCTCGAGGAGACGGCGACGCCGGCGAGCCGGGCCTGCAGGAGGCTCAGGCCCGGCGCCGAGCAGTCGACCATATCGCAGCGGTTGAACCACGCCCGATCCATGGAGCACCGGATGAACCGGCAGCCCTGGAAGCGCACATCGCGAAACGTGCACCCGCTGAAATCGACGCCGTCGAACGTGCAGCCGCGAAACGCCACGGTATCGAACGTCGCCGACCCCGCGTCCTCGTAGGAAAGCTCGAGCCCGGCAAACGCCGTGTTGCCCACCTGCGCGTCGCCCTCGGCGAACAGGTCGAGCAGCTCCTCGACATCGATGTGGGCCCCGAGCGCCTCGGGCACCTTGGCGAACGAGGAGACCCGTCGCGCCATTACAGGTACTTCCTCCAGTCGTCCTCCTCCTCGGCGGCCGCCTCCGCCGCAGCATCCGCCGCGGCCTTGGCGCGGGCGGCCTGCATGTCGGAGTAGGACTCGCCGTTTTGCTCGGGGAAGCAGGCGAAGGCGTGCTCGAAGCGCGGGAGGTTGTCGTCGTAGCGGGTCTTGGGGATGGCGAACCAGACCTCCTCGAGCGCATGGGCGCCCGAGGCGAGCTCCGCGCGGAACATCTCGGCAACCGCGCTCGCGTCCCAGCCGAAGGCGCCGCATCCGTATGCGCCGAGCACGGCCTTCTTGATTCCGCGGGCGTCGATGAGGTCGAGCACGAAGCGGATGCGGTCGCGCATGGCGTCCGCAAGGACCTCATCGGAGACCTTGTACTCCGAGCGGGCGCGGCGCGCGTTCGGGGCGGCCGCCACGACCACGTCGGCGTAGGCGTGGATCTTGCCGCGGCCGAAGCGCACGGCAGGCACCACCAGCGCGCGGTTGCGGTACAGCTCGCAGTTGAGGTTACGGCGCCGGTTCTCGGCGTACCAGTCGCCGAACGTCTCGAGGACGTTGCCCAGATAGGACTCGCGGCACAGCGACTGCTCCTGACCGGTCGCGCCGCGCGAGAAGCCGCCGGCGGGATTCACGAACGAGGCGAAATCGAGGACCGCGAGATCGCAATAGGCGGCACGTCCGCGCCCGTTTTCCAAGATGATGGCGACGGCATCGGCGTCGACGACGTTCACCTGGGGGACGCGCCCCTCTTCGACCTCATGGGCCGGGGCGCCGTCGTAGCGCACCGTGCCCTGCTGCGCCTGCTCGATTTCCTTCGCATAGCGCGCGGCCATCTGCTCGATGTGCTTTTTCGCCGCGTCCGCGCGCGCCGCCTTACGGGGATTCTCCCTGCGCTCCGCCATACTGCATGCTCCTTTGCCGTACGCATTCGGGATATCTACATGGTGCCTATGATAAACCGTGCGGTGGCGCTTTTGGGACGGGGCAGTTTTCGGGCGCAGTGCAAATCGGGGACGTACCTGTTGCGTGCATGCATGCACGCAACAGGTACGTCCCCGATTTGCACCGACGGCCCCGACCCAAAAGCGCCATCATGGTATGACGGTGTTGACCGGCCATCCGGGTAGGTCACGGAATGAAACTCCGGTATCATGTCTTGAGTTCTGACCATTTTTCGTCCGCAAACGGTGGTTTCGCCTTGTCCATGGAGTTCCTCATTCCATATATCTGTGTGGCCGCGGCGGCCTTTATCACCACCTATGCCTGCGTACCGCTCGCACGGCGCCTGGCGATCCGCCTGAACGCCGTCGACTATCCCTCCAAGCGCCGCATCAACAAGACGCCCATCCCCCGCATGGGAGGCGTCGCGGTGCTCCTCGGGCTCGTCGCCGCCCTCGTCGTCCAGCTCATCGGCACGTGGTACTTCCACTGGCCGCCCGTGCTGATCCCGCACCCGAGCATGAGCATCAACTACCCCCTGCTCGGCGTGTCGTTTCTGCTGATCTTTCTGACCGGCGCGGTCGACGACGTCGTCCAGCTGCGCCCGCGCGCAAAGCTCGCAGGCCAGCTCGTCGCCGCCATCTGCGCCGTCGCGAGCGGCGTGGCCATCAACTCGGTCGTCAACCCGTTCGGTACCGACTACATCCAGCTCGGGTGGCTCTCCTACCCCATCACGGTGATCTACCTCATCGCGTACAGCAACATCATCAACCTGGTCGACGGCCTCGACGGACTCGCCACGGGCATCTCCGCCATCGCCGCGATCTCCATGTTCTCGTTCGCCGTGCTGGCCGGCCGCGTCGACGCCGCGGCGCTCGCCATCGCCCTCATGGGCAGCTGCTTCGCGTTTTTGCGCTACAACTTCCACCCTGCAAGCATCTTTCTCGGCGATTCGGGCGCTCTGCTGCTCGGCTTCGCGCTGGGCACCATCTCGCTGCTCAACGTGTCGCGCACCGCGGCCCTGACCTCGCTCATCATCCCGCTCATCGTCGCGGGCGTGCCCATCATCGACACGTTCTCGGCGATCATCCGCCGCATGCGCGCGCACGTCAGCATCGGCCAGGCCGACAAGGGACACATCCACCACAGGCTCATCGAGGAGGGCTACGACCAGCGCCAGGCGGTGCTGCTCATCTACCTGTGGTGCATCCTGCTGTCGCTGGGCGCCGCCGCCATCAACCAGGTCGGCATCGAGCTGCGCATCGTCATCTTCATCGTGCTGCTCGTCTGCTCCATCGCCTTCGCCATGCGCCTGCACCTGTTCGAACCGGTGCTGCGCCACCACTACAACCCCAAAACCCACCAGGATGAGATCGTCACTCCCGACGACCCCGCGTTCGCCGAAGAGGAGCAGTCGCAGCGCGAACTCAGGCGCGAGCACCGCGAGCAGTACCGCGAGAACCTCGGGAAGGTCTTCCATCCGAACAAGCCGAATCGTGACAACAAACGCTAGGAGATCACACATGCCCAACGAACGCAGCTACGAGACCGCCCTCGAGCGCAGCAACCAGATCAGCGCGGACCTCGCGCAGCACCCCCAGAACTACACCATGCTGACCGGCGACAGGCCGACCGGCCGCCTGCACCTGGGCCACTACTTCGGCACGCTCAAGGGCCGCGTCGAGCTCCAGAACATGGGCGTCAACACGAACGTGCTGATCGCTGACTACCAGGTCATCACCGACCGCGACACCACCGAGCACATCCAGGACAACGTCTACAACATGGTCATGGACTACCTCGCCTGCGGCATCGACCCGGACAAGACGATGATCTACGCGCACTCCGCGGTGCCGGCGGCCAACCAGCTCATGCTGCCCTTCCTCTCCCTCGTCTCCGAGGCCGAGCTGCAGCGCAACCCCACGGTGAAGGCCGAGATGGAGGCCTCCGGCCACGAGCTCACCGGCCTTTTGCTCACCTACCCGGTCCACCAGGCCTGCGACATCCTGTTCTGCAAGGGCAACGTGGTGCCCGTCGGCCGCGACCAGCTGCCGCACATCGAGCTCACCCGCCTCATCGCGCGCCGCTTCAACAACCGCTTCGGGCGCGTCTTCCCCGAGGTCGACGCCCTGCTGTCCGACACGCCGCTGCTGCCGGGCCTCGACGGGCGCAAGATGAGCAAGTCCTACGGCAACGCCATCTCCATCTCCATGACGGCCGAGGAGACGGCGAAGCGCATCAAGAAGAGCCAGACCGACTCCGAGCGCATGATCACGTTCGACCCCGAGAACCGCCCCGGCGTCTCGGGCCTGCTGTCCACGGCCGCCATCTGCACCGGCCGCTCCGAGGTCGAGATCGCCGCCGAGATCGGCATGGGCGGCTCCGGCCAGCTCAAGAAGTACGTGACCGAGGCCGTGAACAGCTACTTCGCCCCCATCCGCGAGCGTCGCCATGAGTTCGAGAACGATCTCGGCTACGTGAAGGACGTGCTCGCCGAGGGCAACCGCCGCGCCAACGAGATCGCTGAGGCGACGCTCGCCGAGGTGCGCGAGGCCATGGGCATGGTGTACTAGCGCACCTGCAGACACCGGCTTCGGGCCCCGCCATGGACACCTCTTCATGACGGAGCCCGCGATGCATCCCATCAAGATCGAGAGGTTGAAGGAGCAGCCGATGTACCGGCTTATCGCAAGCGATATGGACGAGACGTTTCTCGGCGAGGGGCACCGCGTGCCGCCGGCGAACCTCGAGGCGCTCGCCCGCATGCGCGAGATGGGCGTGCTCTTCGTCCCGAGCTCGGGACGCCCCTACTCCTCCATCATGGACAGCCTGTCCGACATTGACCCCGCGCTGCTGCAGGGCAGCTACGTCATCTCCTACAACGGCGGCTTCATCAACCGCTACGGTGATGATCGCCCGCTTCTGCGCACGGTGATGGACCGCGCGAGCCTCGAGCAGCTGTACCGCTACGCCGTCGCACACCGCATCTGCATGCACGTCTACACCGAAAGCGGCCGCATCTTCACGCAGTTTCTGAACGAGCTCGAGCGCGGCTACATCGCCAACCTCGCCGGCATCGAGGAGCTCGGCGACGACCAGGACGCCCTCGCGATGGCGGGAGACGAGGAGTTCCCCAAGATCATCTTCATGGACCCCGATTTCGACGCCGTCAAGCGCCTGGGCGAGCGGCTCCGCCCCTCACTCGATCCCGAGCTCGTCGATATCACGCACTCCTCGAACCGCTACGTGGAGTTCGTCCCCCACGGCGTCAACAAGGGGACGGGCCTCGCCCACCTCGCCGCTATGCTCGGCATCGATATGGCCGAGACCGTCGGCGTGGGCGATTCCGCGAACGACCTGGCCATGATCCAGGCGGCGGGCCTGGGCGTGGGGGTGGCGAACGCCTCGGACGACATCCGCCCCGCCTGCGACCTCATCCTCGACGCCACGGCCGACGACGGGGCCTTTCCGGAGCTGCTGCGCCGCATATCCTGACCGCGACCCCGAGGAGGAACCATGCCGTCCATCCCGCCGTTTTGCACCTGCACCGACCACGCATGCGCTTGCCATCCCGCAAACCACGACCGGGGCTGTGCACCGTGCGTCGCCAAGAACCTGCGCCAGCACGAGGTTCCCGCCTGCTTCTTCCGCGCCGTCTCCCCCGACAAGCTTCCCGAGGACTCAGACGACTGGTCGTGGGAGAGCTTCGCCCGCCACGTGCAGGCGCACGCCCGATAACCGCACGCGCCCGATACATGAAAGCGCCCCACCATCGATTTGGATGGCGGGGCGCTTTCATGTACAACGTTGATCGCACAGAGGGGAGGGATGCAATCAAACCCGGCGGAGAGATTATTTTTCATCGCCTGTATCTGCTCCGTCGCTGAGTTAACTATAGTAAACTGACCGGCTGAAGTCCACGACGAAGTCGCTCTCCATATCCTCTTCATAAGTTAGCCGCGGATAACCATATATGAGGACCGACGATGTGGGACAATTCTCGTGCAGCCTGGATGGAAAGGAGCCGGATATGGAGCGAGACGGATTCTTCGCACGCGTCTACGAGGCAGTCGAGCAGATTCCCGTGGGCTTCGTGGCGACCTACGGGCAGATCGCCCGCCTCATCGGCGAGCCGCGCCGCGCGCGCTACGTCGGCTACGCCCTGCATTCGAACCCCCGTCCGGGCGAGATCCCCTGCCATCGCGTGGTCTTTGCCGACGGGCGTATCTGCGAGGGGTTTGCATTCGGCGGCCCCGAGGCCCAGCGCGCCCTGCTTGAGGACGAAGGGGTCGTCTTCCGCGACGAGACGCATGTCGACCTGAAGGCGTGCAGATGGCCTGCGGGGCTGTAAGAAAGCACTGATCACCATCTTTCGCGCCGCGCCGCGGGAACGCGCCTGGAAGCCGTCGTATCCGCCCGTGTGTGAAATCGCATCCTGGTAAAAGGTTTTAGCAAAGTGCGGGGGCGCCTCGTTTTTGAATTTGGTATCAATTCGTGGGCTAGAAGGGCCGCACGGGGGCGGATCGAGGGCCCCTCCCGGAGCCTACGGAATCGGCTGGCCAAAGAAACCGCAGGTCACAGGCTTGTCAGATATGGCCGTTTTCCATCCGTACTTCCCCATTTGATACCAAATTCATTTTCAAGAATCTTTGACCCCCTCTTTCCTGGGGTTTTGCGGTGCGGTTTTCCCACCGTGCGCATATGGACTCCGAGATCTGACCTCAGCGCGGCCTCTGGCGCACGTCGACTCCCCCGCTAAGACCGCTCTCCCTGCGCCGGCCGCTCCACCTTTCTTCTCGTCGGCGTCGGGCCCAAGAACAGCGGCACGGCGATGCGCGTATAGAACGCGAGCCAGATCAGCGAGGCGCAGAACCCGCCGATCACGTCGGAGGCGTAGTGCACGCCCAGATAGATTCTGCTGATTCCGATCATGAGGATGATGAGGGAGAAGACCGCCGAGAACAGTATGCGGCGACGCCTGTCGTCTTCGTAATGCCAGACCAGCCACACGAGCAGGCCGAAAAACGCGCACGCCGCCATGGAGTGTCCCGAGGGGAAGCTGAACCCATGCTCGACCACGAGGTTGATGCCTTCGGGCCGCGGTCTCTGCACGAGCGCCTTGATGCCGAGGTTCAGCAATGCGACCAGGCCGACATTGAGCGCGCAGCACCATCCGGGGCGCTTGCCCGGCGCGAACGCCGCAATCACCAGCAGCATGGCGACGATCACCAGCGGTGTCGCCAGGGCCGAGAAGGCCTCCATGAGCGGCGTGAGCCAGTCGGCGCGCAGGTGCTCCACGATCAGCCAGCGCGCAAGCGCATCGATGCGCATGAGCTCGCCTTCGAGCACCTCCGCGAGCAGCAGCATGAAGACCGCGAGGCATACGAGCACCAGCACGAGCACGCGGTTTTCAACCAACAGGGCCGCAAGCTTCTTTACCGTGCCGTGCGCACGCTCGGCACCTTCCTGTCCGGACCCCATGCGATCCATTCGCATCTCCCCTCAACGCGTTTGCGGCATTGTACCCACCAGACCCCTCCCCTGTCCGCGCATCATCGTTCCCGCACAACGCCACCTCGGCGCGCAGGACGCGAAGCGGCCGGTTTGACTTTTGTCCACGCGAGCCTCTATTATCGAACATGTGTTCAGTTTGAGCGATTCGAGCGGGAGGGGAAACGGTGGCGAGGCGCGAAGGCGAAGACAAAACCTACCTGTGCATCGACCTCAAGACGTTCTACGCCTCCGTCGAATGCGCCGACCGCGGGCGCGACACGCTCACCTGCAACCTCGTGGTGGCCGACCCCGACCGCGGGCGCACGACCATCTGCCTTGCGGTCTCGGCCGCCATGAAGAAGCTCGGCGTGCGCAACCGCTGCCGCGTGTTCGAGATCCCCGAGGGCATCGACTACATCATGGCCAAGCCGCGCATGCGCCACTACATGGAGGTCTCCGCGCAGATCTACGGCATCTACCTCGAGTTCGTCAGCGCCGACGACATCCACGTGTACTCCATCGACGAATGCTTCATCGATGCGACCCCCTACCTCGCCCTGTACCACAAGACCGCCCGCGAGTTCGCGCGAGAGCTCATGGACGCCGTGTTCACGCGGTGCGGCATCCGCGCCACCGCGGGCATCGGCACCAATCTGTTCTTGGCCAAGGTGGCGCTCGATATCACGGCGAAGCACGTCAGCGACGGCATCGGGTACCTCGACGAGGAGCTGTTTCGCGAGCAGATCTGGCGGCATCGGCCCATCACCGACATCTGGGGCATCGGGCCGGGCATCGCGGCGCGCCTCGCCAAATACGGCGCGGCCGACCTGATGGGGGTGGCCGCGCTCGACGATGCGCTTCTGTACCGCGAGTTCGGCGTGACGGCCGAGTACCTGATCGACCACGCGCAGGGCATCGAGCCGTGCACCATCGCCGAGATCCACGCCTACGTGCCCGAGGCGACCTCCATCGCAAGCGGTCAGGTGCTGCCGCGCAACTACAGCTACCGGGAGGCGCGCACGGTGCTGCGCGAGATGGTCGACACCTCGGTGCTCGACCTCGTGGCGAAGCGCGCCGTATGCGACGGCATCTCGCTGTACGTGGGGTATGCGAGCGATGCACGCGACCTGGCGCGGATCGGGGCGAGCGGGAGCGCGCGGGTGACCGACAGCTGCGGACAGGTGCGCGCGAGCACGCACGGGCTGCTGCCGGACGCCGTCTCCGCGCCGCATGCGACGCGCTCGCGGCCCGTGGCGCGCGCTGCAGACGGCATCCGCGCCCGCCAGGCGGTCCGCGATCCGGGCGGCGCCGCGCCGAGCGCCGTCTTTGTGGGCGAGCACGGCAAGCGCACCGTGCGCGGCAAGCGGGCGTACGGATATGCGGAGGCTTCGCGCAAGCTGGGGGAACGCACCAACTCGTTCAAGCGCCTGATGGCCCGCTTCGACGCGCTCTTTGACGAGATCGTCGACCCCTCGCGCCCCATCAAGCGCATCAACATCGGCTTCGGGGGGCTGCTGCCGGAGGAGTTCGCGACGGTCGACCTGTTCACCGACGTGCAGGCCGAGCAGACCGAGCGCAACCTCGCCGAAGCGGTACTCGCCGTCCGCGACCGCTACGGGAAAAACTCCCTGCTGCGCGGCACGAGCTACAAAGACGAGGCCACCGGACGGGACCGCAACGAACAGGTGGGAGGACACCATGCCTGATATATCGGATACGAAGCGCGTGCCCTCGCCCTGGGGGGACCTCGAGTTCACGCCCGTCGAGGACGCGGGCCGCACCCCCTCGCTCGAGCGGGGCGACGGACGTCCCCAGCGCCGCGCGGACGGTCGGCCACGGGCGAGCCGTGCCGCGCAGTTCATGCCGTTTGCCGCCCTGACCGGCTATTACGATCTGGTGCGGGAGCAGGAGCGCATCGTCGAGCCGCGCCACGAGCTGACCGAGGAGGAGGCCGAAGAGCTGTCGCGCACCATCATGCAGGTGCGCCGCGGCGACTTGGTGCGCATCACGTACTACGATCGCGGCGGCTACAAGACGCGCGCCGGCGTCGTGAACGCCATCGAGCCCGAACGCCGGCGCCTGCGCCTCGGCACCGACACGATCCCCTTCGACGACATCTGGAAGCTCCTGCGCGCATAGGTTTATTTCCGCAGACGGCGGCACCCCCGCGCAAACGAGCACGTCGAATGACCCATTACAGTTTGATCACGTAGTAGCCCGCATCGCGCACAGCCGCCTCGTACGCGGCCTCGTCGATCGGGTGTTTCGACCGCACGTGCGCGGTCTTGGAACCGAGATCCACCGTGGCCCAGGTGCCGGCGACCCCGTTCAGCGCATTGGCCACGTTGTCGGCGCAGCCCTGGCAGCTCATACCCCCGATGGGCAGATCGACCTCATACGGGTAATGCGCCTCGTCGGTATCCGTGATCTTGACGGCCCTCACCCTCCGGTTCTCGTCGCCATCCGTGCAGCAGCTTTGCCCCTTGGTGAGACCGCCGACCGCGCGTCGAACGCCTGCGACAAGGCCGATCGCGACGACGATGAACACGATGATGTTGCCCGGTGTGAAGATGTCTCCCATAGCTCCCCCTCCGCGCAGGCCGCGCATGCATGCGTAATAGAAAGGCTGTTACACCAACTATAGCGCGTTTCCGTCATAAGTTCGACAAAGTTGACTTTTTTCTTGACCTGCAGGCGGCTTCGCTATAAGTTTGCTAATGGAAACTTTCAGCCGCAGGGTAGACGGGAGCAGCCATGACCAGGACCATCGATTCTCTGTCCCTCGAACGAGCCATCGTGCGCCATTGCTCGCCTACGCTCGCCGCGCTCAAGCCGGCAAGCCTTTTCACCTTCCCCGGCAACTTCGTCGACGCTCCCGACAGCCAAACGCATCGCCATGCCCTGGCGAAGGCGATAACGGCATGTGAGCAACAGCTGGCGAGTGCCGGCATCACGGTGCGCGTGCTCGCATGGCGAACCTGCGGAGCGCTCGTCTATGTGTACCGTCCTGCCGAGCTGGCGGCCTACCTGTCCGATCGGCGCGCATCCCGCCTTCTCGGCGCCCTGGGATACGACACGGCTTCGCTCGATCGCTGCATCGGGGTGCTCGCCGGCAAGCTGCAGGCCATGGACCCCGGCAGCAGAAAGGCAACGCGCGAAACCTCTTGCCCATGCACATCGTCCGGATGCAGCAAGGATTTCCCCCACGAGATGGGCCTGTTTCTGGGATACCCCTACGAGGACGTTGTCGGCTTCATCCAGCATCGGGGACGCGATTACCTCGCCGTGGGCATGTGGAAGGTCTACGCCGACCTCGAGCGCGCGCTCGCGACATTCGAGCGCTTCAAGCGGTGCGCCGCAGCCAGCATGCGCGCCCACCAGAACGGCAGCAGCCTCGCGCAGCTCGCCATCGCAACCAGGTAACCGTCCGGAGCTAACCGGACCCGATAGAAAGGATACATCCATGAGCAAGATCGCAGTCGTTTTCTGGAGCGGCACCGGCAACACCGAGGCCATGGCCAACGCGGTTGCCGAGGGCGCAGCATCCAAGGGAGCCGAGGTCGAGACGATCCAGGCTGCGGATTTCAGCGCAACCAACGTCTCCGGCTACGACGCCCTCGCCTTCGGCTGCCCGGCCATGGGCTCCGAAGAGCTCGAAGAGGGTGAGTTCCAGCCCATGTGGGACGACGTCAAGCCCGAGCTCGGCGACAAGAAGGTCGTCCTGTTCGGCAGCTACGACTGGGGCACGGGCGAGTGGATGGACACCTGGCGCGAAGACGCCGAGGACGCCGGCGCCAACGTGGTCGACACGCTCATCGTGAACAACGAGCCCGATGACGAGGGCCTCGCCTCCTGCGCAGAGCTCGGAGCGGCGCTCGCGTAGCATATCCGCGAAGACGCCGGCCACCTGCCACGGCGCACCATGTGCCACCCCTCCTCAAGCCCTGCCGACGCGACTCGCGGCAGGGCTTTTTTGCGTTCCGTCAAGGGTACAATTGGACATGACGGTCCAGACGGGTCGCCGCGCTCCGGCGAGGTCGACTCGGCATCTGAACCGAATGCAGAACAGAGAGGGGAACTATGGACGATACCAAGCGCGCCGCCTATCGCGCCACGGCGAAAACCGTCATCAAGAATCTCAAACGCCGCAACATGGAAGGCTACTACTGCGACACCGCGGCCGAAGCCGTCGAGCTGGTGTGCGGCATGATCCCCGCAGGCGACTCCGTCACCTGGGGCGGCAGCGTCACCTTCACCGAATCGGGCATGAAGGCCGCGCTCGAGGCGGGCGATTGGCGCCTGCTCGACCGTACGAAGGCCGCAACCCCCGAGGAGAAGCGCGAGATGTGGCGCGACCGCTCGAGCGCCGATTGGTTCTTCATGAGCACGAACGCGTTGACCATCGGCGGCGAGCTCGTCAACATCGACGGCAACGGCGACCGCCTGGCGCTGCTCGTCCACGGACCGGCGCACGTCGTCGTGCTGGTCGGCATGAACAAGCTCGTGGCCGACGTCGACTCCGGCATCAAGCGCATCCGCACGACGACCTGCCCGCTCAACGCGTCGCGCCTGCACACCGCGACCCCGTGCGAGACCAACGGCATCTGCGGCAACTGCCATGCCGAGCGCTGCATGTGCTGCGAGACGGTCATCACCCGCCATTCCCGCCACGATGGGCGCATCAAGGTCATCCTCATCGGCGAGGATCTCGGCTACTGACATCGACATCACGGCATCAGGCATTACACGTCCTCGAAAGGAACGACTGTGAACGATTTTAGGTTCTACTCCCCCACGCGCTTCGTCTTCGGCCGCGGCGTGACCGACCTCACGGGCGACGAGATCGCCGCGCTCGGCTTCAAGCGCGCCCTGCTCGTCTTCGGCCAGGGTTCCGTGGTCCGCACCGGAACGCTCGACCGCGTCAAGGCATCGCTGGATGCCGCCGGCGTCGCCCACGCCGAGCTCGGCGGGGTGAGGCCCAATCCCGAGATCACCTCGGTGCGCGAGGGCATCGCGCTGGCGCGTGAGTTCGAGGCGGACATCGTCGTGCCCGTTGGCGGCGGATCGGCCATGGACGCCGCGAAGGCCATCGCGCTCGGAGCCGTCTACGACGGCGATGCGTGGGATTTCTGGCGCAAGCGCGCCACGCCGACCGACCATCTGCCGCTTGCGTGCGTGGTCACCATTCCCGCATCGGGATCCGAGGCGTCCAACTCCTGCGTCATCAGCAACGACGAAGAGCATCTCAAATGCGGCCTCAACACCGACCTCAACCGCCCCGTGCTCGCCATCATGGATCCCGAGCTCACCTTCACCCTGCCCCCGTACCAGACGGCAGCGGGCGTCACGGACATGATCGCCCACATCATGGAGCGCTTCTTCTCCGGCCAGCCCGCGGTGGACGTCACCGACAACATCGCCTGTGGCATGATCCGCGCCGTCATGGACGCCGCGCCGCGCGTCATGGAGGATCCGAAGGATTACGACGCGCGCGCGAACATCATGTGGGTGGGCACGCTCGCGCACAACGGCCTGGCGGGCCTCGGCTTGGGCGTTCCGGGCGGTCGCGACGGCGACTGGACCTGCCACGGCCTCGAGCACGAGCTGTCGGCATTCGATCCCAAGATCACGCACGGCGCCGGCCTCGCGGTCATCTTCCCCGCCTGGATGCGCTATGTCTGGCGCGAGCATCCCGAGCGCTTCCTCGCGTTCGGAGAGCAGGTGTTCGGCATCGAACCGGTCGATCCCGCAGTCGACGATCTCTCCGATATCGACGAGGAGATCACGCCCGAGCGCGCCATCGAGGACGCCGTCGAGGCGACCATCGACGAGCTGCAGGACTTCTTCGTCTCCCTCGGCATGCCGCGCACCCTGTCGGAATTCGGCATGACCGAAGACGATATCGAAAAGCTCATGCCCGGCCTCTCTATCAACCGCGGCGAGCTGTTCGGTTCTTTCAAGAAGCTGACGCTCGACGACGCGCGGGCCATCTATCGGAGCGCGCTGTAGGGGTACCGTCGTCGGCCATCGCAATCGCGATGCCCCTCGGGACAGGGCGGCCGGGCCTTCCAGCCCTGCCGCCCTTTTTGCTGCGCTGCGCTATCGATATCCGTTGAGGCACTTGTCCTGCCGCCCCGGCCGTGCGACGCTTATGCGCCCCAGGGAACCGCCGACCGATCGCCTTCGCGCGCCCGCGGAATGAATCGGCCGGCGGTTCCCGAACTGTGCACATGCGTTTTTGAGAGAAGGGCCGCCATGGCATCCCTGCATCGAACCGTCACCCGCCGCGCCGTCCTCGCCGCCGGCGCCTTGATGGCGCTCAGCGCAGGATTGGGCGGATGCGACGGAGGCTCGGCCGCACCGCAGGGCGATCCGAGCGACGGCAGCTCCCCGGACGTCTCGCCGGGCATAGCAGAGGTGACGGACAGCCCCGTACAGCCGGGACCCTCATCCATGCCGACGCGCCCCGAGCGAGCGCTTGCCGCCATGACGCTCGAGCAGAAGGTCGCCCAGCTGTTCTGCGTGACCCCCGAGCAGCTCACCGGCGCCTCGGTCGCCACGGTCTCGGGCCCCATGACCGCCGACGCGCTCGCGCGCATCCCCGTCGGCGGGCTCGTCTATTTCTCCCGAAACATCATGGGCGACCGGCAGCTGCGCGACATGCTCGCCGGCGCCGACCGGCTGAGCCGCGCATCGGGCGCCGGCGTGGGCGCCTTCCTGTCCGTCGATGAGGAGGGCGGCCCGCTCGTCGCGCGCGTCGCCAACTCCGGCCTGTTCGATGTCCCGACCTTCCCCAACATGAGCGAAATCGGGGCGACCGGCGACGCGTCGCGCGCGGCCGAGGTCGGATCCACGATCGGCGGATATCTCGCCGGCATCGGGTTCAACCTCGACTTCGCCCCCGATGCGGACGTGCTCACCAACCCCGACAACCCCGTCATCGGCCCGCGTTCGTTCGGCAGCGATCCGCAGCTCGTCGCGCAGATGGTCGCGGCGAACGTCGAGGCGATGCTCGCCGCGGGCGTCGCGCCCTGCGTGAAGCACTTCCCGGGACACGGCGACACCATGGGGGACTCCCACACCGGGGCGGTCTATACCGAGCGCAGCAGAGACGAGATCGAGGCCTGCGAGTTCGAACCGTACCGAGCGGCCATCGAGACGGACGTGCCCATGGTGATGGTCGGGCACATCGAGACGCCCAACTTTGCCGCCGACGGGCTGCCCGCCTCGCTCTCCCCCATCATGATGGGCGACGTGCTGCGCGGCGAGCTCGGCTTCGACGGCATCATCATCTCGGATTCGTTTTCCATGGGCGCCATCACGCAGCGCTTCACGCCCGACGAGGCCGCCGTGCAGTTCTTCGCTGCCGGAGGCGACATGCTGCTCATGCCGGCGGATCTCACGCTCGCCTACAACGGCGTGCTCGAGGCGATCGGAAGCGGCGTGCTGGCCGAAGCGCGCATCGATGAGAGCGTGCTGCGCATCTTGAACGTCAAGGACGGCCTCGGCCTGCTTCCATAGGGAGGAATCCGTCCGCCATCGGGGACCTTCCGGATCCGTTTACTGCTGAAGGGCCCGAAGCCGCTTGATTTCCTCGGCGTATCCGGGAAGCTCGTTGGGCGTCTCCAGAATGAACGGCAGGTCGCGTAGGGCGGGATGCGAGACGATGCGCGCGAACACGTCGTCCCCTCCTCCGAGCTCGGCTGCGCCCAGGTACCCCTCCCCAATCTTGGCATGGCGGTCCTTATGCGCCCCGCACGGGTTCTTGGAGTCGTTGATGTGCACGGCGCGCAGGCGCGGAAGGCCGATGATGCGGTCGAAGTCCGCGATCACGCCGTCGAGATCGTGGATGATGTCGTACCCGCCGTCGCTCACATGGCAGGTATCCAGGCACACCCCCAGATGCTCCGCAAGGCGCGGCGAGCGCTCCTCGACGCCCTCGATGATGGCGGCCAGCTCCTCGAATGTGCGGCCGACCTCGGTGCCCTTGCCCGCCATGGTCTCCAGCAGCACCGTGGTGCGCATGTTCTCGAACATGACCTGGCAGAGGGTCTCGACAATCAGATCGATACCGGCCTCGGTGCCCTGCCCCACGTGCGAAGTTGTAGTAGTTGCCCGGAAGCGCCTCCATGCGCTGCAGGTCCTCGGCCATTGCCTCGAGCGCGAACTCGCGCGCCCGCTCCTTTGCAGAGCAGGGATTGTAGGTGTAGGGGGCATGCGCCACGAGGGGACCGAACGCGTGCTCGTCGAGGATGCGCTGCAGGGCGGCGACATCGTCCAGGTCGAGCTCCTTGACCGATCCCCCTCGCGGATTGCGCGTGAAGAACGCGAAGGTGTTCGCGCCGATGGACAGCGCGGTAGCACCCATGGCCTCGAAGCCCTTCGTCGTGGACAGATGGCACCCGATAGTAAGCATTCCAACTCCATTTCTCAGTCAAGACGGCGCGCCCATTGTACGCCACAACCGAAGGCGGCGGCAGGCTGGGCGGCGTCTCCTCACCACGGTGGCCGTCGCATCCCGCCAAGCGGGATGGGTTGAAATGAACCCGTCCCCGAGCACCCCGAAAAACGTGTATATCGAGTTTGTCACTGTTTTTCGGTGCCCTTTCCCCACATGCGCCGCACCCCTCGGCATTTGCCCAGTTGTTTCCTGCGGAAATGCCGAGGGGTGTAGCGGCGGTGGGGAAACGGGCCTCAAAATCAGTGACAAACTCAGCCTATCGTCTCTGTGGGTTTTGCTCGAAGCGGATTTTTATGCAGTTTCGTGACAGGAATATGCAGCAACGTCGTCTACGGCGTTGCGCGCACTCCTTCAAGCTCGAGCAGCGCCCGCTTGCGGTCGAGCCCACCCGCGTATCCAGTGATCGAGCCGTCGGCACCCACCACGCGATGGCAGGGCACGATGATCGAAACCGGGTTGCGACCGACCGCGCCGCCGACGGCACGCGCCGAGGTCCGCATGCCGTAGCGCCGCCCGAGCTCCTGCGCGAGCCGCCCATACGTCGTCGTCTGCCCGTACGGAATCTCGGCAAGCAGGCCCCAGACGCGCCGCTGGAAATCCGATCCCATCAGATGGAGCCGCGGCGCCTCGTCCGGCACCTCTTTAGCGAAATACCGATCGAGCCAAAAGCACGCGCCGTCGAGCGCGCGGCACGCCTCACGGGACGCAGCAGGATCGCCCCCGCCGTCCTCGCCCAGGCGACGGCGCGTCGACCCGAATTCGCCACAATGCTTCTGTCCCTCGAACCACACGCCGGCAAGTCCCAGCTCGTCCGCCGCGAGCAGCAGAGGGCCCAGCGGCGAGTCGTAGGTCCGCTTCTGCATGGACATCGCTACCCCTTTCGTGATTTGGGCGCCCAGTCGCGCATGCCCGGTATGGCGCCGCCCGCGATGGCCCACAGATACAGGCTCGACACGCTGCCATACGGGCTGTAGCGGCGCCGATACTTCGCGAACAGCTGCGGGGTGATGCGCCGATGATGGTAGAGCATCCTCATGCCGCGCTGGATGGCCAGGTCGTCAAAGGAGAGCACGTCGGGCCGCTGCAGGCAAAACAGCAGGATCATCTCTGCCGTCCAGCGGCCGACCCCCTTGAGCGACACGAGCGCCGATATCGCCTGCTCGTCGGGCAGCGCCGCGACCGCATCGAGGTCGAACGAACCCTCCTGCACCCGCTCGGCGAAATCGAGCAGATAATCGGCCTTGCGAAACGAGATCCCCAGAGCCTGGAGCCCGTCGCGACCGGCGTCGAGCACATGAGCGGCGTCCACGGTGCCCAGCCGCTCCCGCATACGGGCCCAGATGGTCGCCAGCGCCTTCGTCGAGATCTGCTGCCCGACGATCTGGTGCACGACCGACGAGAACAGGTCGTCATCGACCTCGCGCTCGACGGGACCGATGGCGTCGATCGCCTCGGCCAGCCGCGCGTCGCGCGACCGCAGATACGCAAGCTCGGTTTCCCCGTAGGCAAAGCAGGCCATCGAAACCCCCATCACGCAGCATGCCCGAAGGAGGCACCGGTCACGTGCGGTCGCGCCGGTCGGCTCCGCGGCACGGCGGATGCGGACGAAGGCTCGGCGCGAAATGAATCGCTCGGTGTTCCCCAAGGCGTCAACCTGCAACCATTGTCGCACGAAAACGCCCGCGCAGCCGCATCGGCCGCGCGGGCGCATCCCCGTTTTCATCAAAGGTCGCCGCGTCCTCGCACCGCGCACGTCGCGATGCCCCGGCCGTGCAGGCGCGCTCTACGAGCGCTCGGCGATCTCGAGCACGAGGCGCTCGGTCTTCTCCCAGCCCAGGCACGCATCGGTGATGGATTTGCCGAACACGCCGCCGTCGATGGGCTGGTTGCCGTCTTCCAGGTAGCTCTCGACCATGAAGCCGCGCACGAGCCGGCCGATCGCCGGCGCGCGGCGGGCGGAGTCGAGCACCTCCTTCATGATGCGGATCTGCTCGAGCGGGCGCTTGCCGGAGTTGTCGTGGTTGCAGTCGATGATCGCCGCGGGATGGGCGAAGTTGTCCTCCGTGTACTTGGAAGCCAGGCGCTCCAGGTACTCGTAGTGGTAGTTGGGATAGTTGAGCCCGTCCTCGCCGATGTAGCCGCGCAGCACGGCGTGAGCGAGCGGGTTGCCCGTCGTCTCGACCTCCCAGTTGCGGAACAGGAAGGTCTGCGGCTGCTGGGCCGCGTAGATGGAGTTGAGCATGACATCGGTCGATCCGCCCGTCGGGTTCTTCATGCCCACGGGCATGGGGACGCCGGAAGCGACGAGACGATGCTCCTGGTTCTCGACCGAACGCGCGCCGACCGCGATGTATCCGAGCAGGTCGATCAGGTACTGGTAGTTCGAGGGGTAGAGCATCTCGTCGGCCGTGAACATGCCCGTCTCCTCGACCACGCGCAGATGCATGCGGCGGATGGCCTTGACGCCCTCGAGCAGATTGGGTGCCCCCTCGGGATCGGGGTTGTGGAGCAGGCCCTTGTAGCCGGTGCCCTTTGTGCGCGGCTTGTTGGTGTACACGCGTGGGATGATGACGAACCGGTCGCGCACGCGGTCGGCGAGCGCGGCCAGGCGCGTGGCGTACTCGAGCACCGAGTCCTCGCGGTCGGCCGAGCACGGGCCGATGATCAGCAGGCGGCGCGGGTCCTTGCCGGCGAGCACATTTGCCACCTGCGCATCGAAGGCAGACTTCTTGCGCGCCATGTCCTCGGAAAGCGGCATCTCCTGGCGGATATCCTTGGGGATGGGCAGCAGGCGCTTGAAGTGCATGGACATAGGCGTCTCCTTCACGGGCATCGAACGTGCGCAGCGCGCGCAGGGGCGTACGGAAAATCATGTAACGGCGATTATCGCGCGACCGGCTTATCGCGCAAAGGGGCATATGGTACCGAAACCAAAATGTTTACAAACGGTTGCAGGATTCTCGGTCGGCGTTGCCGTTTGTGCAGCGAACGGCGCGGTCCTGTTACCGATGCGTTACCGGTGGTGTGCCCGCCGCACGCGCGCGCATCCGACGGGGTACAACGGGATGCGTATCAACTCGAAATGAGAGGTGACCTCATGGATACCAACCAGTTTGAAATTCACTCCAACGCCGTGCGATATGTTGACCCCGAAGGGACCGTGCTCGCCGAGGTGACGTTCCCCGCCGAGGACGGCAGCGTGGTCAATATCAACCATACGTTTGTCGACGAGTCGCTGCGTGGGCAGGGTATCGCCGGCAAGCTGCTGGAAAATGTCGCGCAGGAGCTGGAGGAGACCGGCCGCCGCGCGCACGCGACGTGCAGCTACGCCGTGCAGTGGTTCGAGAAGCATCCCGAGCGGGCATCGCTGCTCGCGTCGTAGACGCTCCCGGACGCAGGTATGCGAAGGCGCCGCCGCGCAGCTCATACAGCTGCACGGCGGCGCCTTTTTGCGCGATAGCGGATGCGCTCCGGTCGGACGCGCTCCGGTCGATATCCCCTGGTTCGCTACAGCAGAGCAAGCGCCAGAAGAACCACCAGGAACGCCACGTTCCACGCCGTGAACATCACAAGGTAGCGGCCCTTATGGGCGGGCAGCCACAGCGCGAGCTGCTTGTAGGAGATGAGGCTCGCCATGGAGGCGATGAGCGTTCCCAACCCGCCGATGTTCGTGCCCACGATGAGGGCGGAAAGGTCGGACGTGAAGCCCGAAAGCAGAATCGCCGTGGGCACGTTGGAGAGCACCTGGCTTGCCACGACGGACACGATGAGCTCGTGGCCGGCGACCACCGACGCGATGAAGGCGTCGACCGCCTCGATGCGGCCCATGTTGCCCACGAACACGAAGAACGCCACGAAAGTCACGAGCAGGCCATAGTCCACGTGCGCGAGCGCGCCGCGGTCCGTCGCGACACCCACGAGCAGGGCGACGGCCACCGGAACGCCCACGGGCACGACGTGCGCCACGGCGAGCAGCGAGACAGCGAACACCGCCACCCACGGCACGATGCGTGCCGGCGCGAGCGCATCCGGCTCGGCCGTCGCAGTGACGGGCGCGCGGCCGCGGCGTGCATCGGCGAGCTCCTCGATGCCGTCGCGCTTGAGCGCCCGGCCGGCCACCACGATCACGATGGCGAGCATCACGAGGGCTGCTGCCGCATACGGGGCGACGAGCAGTATGAAGTCGGGCAGCGGCATGCCCGAGGCCGAATACAGGTAGAGGTTCTGGGGATTGCCGACCGGCGTCAGCATGCTGCCCACGTTGGCGGCGATGGTCATCATCACCACGGTGAAGCAGGTGAGCTTGGGCGAGCGCAGCGAATCGAGCGCCAGCAGCGCCAGGGGCACGAAGGTCACGAGAGCGACGTCGTTCGTGATGAACATGCTCGAGAAGAAGGCCAGCAGCGTGAGCGCCAGGATGAGCGGTCGCGTGCCGCGGATGGCCGCGAGCAGGTGGCGGCATGCGACGCGGAACACCCCCGCGCGCGAAAGGCCGGTCATGGCGGCCATGAGGCTGAACAGCAGCCCGATGGTGTGCAGGTCGACGTAGTCGGCATAGCCCGCATCGGGCGGCACCGCCGCGCACGACGCGAGCGCGAGCACCGTCGCGATCGCCAGTACCGGATCTTTGCCCACAAGCGAGCGCAGGCTCCTGATTCGCCTTCTTACTGCCGCCACGGATGTCCTCCCTCGAATCGGCCTTAGCGCCCTATGCGCCAAGACGGCCCGATGGAGTATAGCGGGACATGCGCGTCTGAGGCATCATCCGACCAAATCCATACGCGCAGCGAACAAAAATGGCCTCTCCCGGCTACGTCCCCAATGAGGCCAACAATGGCGCCATTGGGGACGTAGCCGGGAGAGGCCAAGCGCGAGGGTTACATGATGAGCATGGCGTCGCCGAAGCTGAAGAAGCGGTAGCGCTCGCTCACGGCCTCGGCGTAGGCATCCATGATCTGCTCGCGGGTCGCCAGCGCGCTCACGAGCATCATGAGGGTCGAGCGTGGCACGTGGAAGTTCGTGATGAGCGCATCCACCACGTGGTAGGTCGACCCCGGCATGAGGTAGAGGTTCGTCGTGGCGTCCGCGCGCACCGTGATGTCGCCGCGGCCCAGCGTGTCCGCACCGTCCTCGCGACCCTCGAAATAGCGGGCGACCACGGGCGGCTCAGATGCCGGTGCCTCGACATCGAACGCGCTCTCGAGCGAGCGCACCGCCGTCGTGCCCACCGCGATGACGCGATGCCCCGACGCCTTGGCCTCGTGCACCGCCTCGACGACCTCGGCCGGCACGTGGTAGCGCTCGGTATGCATGACGTGCTGCGTGGGGTCGTCCTCCTCCACCAGGCGGAACGTGTCGATACCGACCTCGAGCTCCACGGCCACGAACCTGGCGCCCTTCGCCTCGATGCGCTCCATGAGCTCGGGGGTGAAGTGCAGGCCTGCCGTGGGCGCCGCCGCGGAATGCTCCTCCTTCATGGCGTACACGGTCTGGTACTTCTCGGGATCGCCCTGGTAGTCGGTGATGTAGGGCGGCAGCGGCACATGGCCCGCGGCGTGGATCGCCTCGTCGAGCGTGCGGGGAGCCCCCTGCGCGTTCTCGCCCTGCGGGGCGAACCGGACCAGGCGGCCGCCGCGGCTCTCGGGCACGAAGTCGACGACCTCGCCCGTGAGCACGACTGGTGCCGTCTCGGGCGCGTGCAGGCCGCCCGCGCGGTACTCGATCACCGCCCCCGGCTTCAAGCGCTTGCCGGGGTTGACGAGGCACTCCCACACATGGCCGAGCGCATCGATGTCCTCGCGACGGCGCAGCAGCAGCGTCTCGGCCACGCCGCCCGTCTTGGCCTTGCGCCCGATCAGGCGCGCCGGCATGACGCGCGTCTTGTTGATGACGAGCACGTCGCCGGGCTGGATATAGTCGATGATGTCGCGGAAGACCCTGTGCTCCACGGTCCCGCCGTGGGACAGGGCGATGCGTCCGTCGCCTTCCCGCGCCTGTCCGCGGCGGTCGAGCACAAGCAGGCGGCAGCTGTCACGCGGCTCGGCCGGGGCCTGGGCGATCAGCTCTTCGGGCAGGTTGTAATCGAAATCATCGGTTCGCATGGGATGAAAGCTTTCTTCTTGCAGCCGTATCGGGTACGGCGGATGACCAATGTTGCTATCCTAGCGCAACGCACGGCGGGGCACAGGCCCTCCCCCATATCCACGCAGGCGCTGCACATGGGAGCGGACGCGCCGCTCGCCCCGCATCGTGCAAATCGGGGACGTACCTGCCGCGTGCATATATGCACGCGGCAGGTACGTCCCCGATTTGCACGATGCGGGGCGAGCGGCGCGTCCGCTCCCATGTGCAGCGCCTGCGTGGATATGGGGGAGGGCCTGTGCCCCGCCGTGCGTTGCGCTAGGATAGCAACATTGGTCATCCGCCGTACCCGATACGGCTGCAAGAAGAAAGCTTTCATCCCATGCGAACCGATGATTTCGATTACAACCTGCCCGAAGAGCTGATCGCCCAGGCCCCGGCCGAGCCGCGTGACAGCTGCCGCCTGCTTGTGCTCGACCGCCGCGGACAGGCGCGGGAAGGCGACGGACGCATCGCCCTGTCCCACGGCGGGACCGTGGAGCACAGGGTCTTCCGCGACATCATCGACTATATCCAGCCCGGCGACGTGCTCGTCATCAACAAGACGCGCGTCATGCCGGCGCGCCTGATCGGGCGCAAGGCCAAGACGGGCGGCGTGGCCGAGACGCTGCTGCTGCGCCGTCGCGAGGACATCGATGCGCTCGGCCATGTGTGGGAGTGCCTCGTCAACCCCGGCAAGCGCTTGAAGCCGGGGGCGGTGATCGAGTACCGCGCGGGCGGCCTGCACGCGCCCGAGACGGCACCAGTCGTGCTCACGGGCGAGGTCGTCGACTTCGTGCCCGAGAGCCGCGGCGGCCGCCTGGTCCGGTTCGCCCCGCAGGGCGAGAACGCGCAGGGGGCTCCCCGCACGCTCGACGAGGCGATCCACGCCGCGGGCCATGTGCCGCTGCCGCCCTACATCACCGACTACCAGGGCGATCCCGAGAAGTACCAGACCGTGTACGCCATGAAGGAGGAGCATTCCGCGGCGGCGCCCACGGCAGGCCTGCACTTCACCCCCGAGCTCATGGAGCGCATCGAGGCGAAGGGCGCCAGGTTCGTGGCCGTGGAGCTCGAGGTCGGTATCGACACGTTCCGCCTGGTGGAGGAGGACGACCCCACGCAGCACGTCATGCATACCGAGCGCTACCACGTGCCGGCCGAGGTCGTCGAGGCGGTGCACGAGGCCAAGGCGTCGGGGCATCGCGTCATCGCGGTGGGCACGACGGCGGTGCGCTCGCTCGAGAGCGCGTTCGATGTCGAGGCACCGGCATCTGAGCCGCCCGTGGTCGCCCGCTATTTCGAGGGTCGCGAGGACGGTGCGGACACGCTGGGCCGCGGCGACATCACGGTGCGCGCGGACGCCACGACGAACCTCTACCTCATGCCGGGGTCGACCTACCACGTGGTGGATGCGCTCATCACGAACTTCCACGTGCCACGCTCGACCCTCATGATGCTCGTGAGCGCGCTGGCGACCCGCGAGCAGATCATGGATGCCTACGCCGAGGCCGTGAGCGAGCGCTACCGCTTCTTCAGCTTCGGCGACGCCATGCTCATCATGTAACCCTCGCGCTTGGCCTCTCCCGGCTACGTCCCCAATGGCGCCATTGTTGGCCTCATTGGGGACGTAGCCGGGAGAGGCCATTTTTGTTCGCTGCGCGTATGGATTTGGTCGGATGATGCCTCAGACGCGCATGTCCCGCTATACTCCATCGGGCCGTCTTGGCGCATAGGGCGCTAAGGCCGATTCGAGGGAGGACATCCGTGGCGGCAGTAAGAAGGCGAATCAGGAGCCTGCGCTCGCTTGTGGGCAAAGATCCGGTACTGGCGATCGCGACGGTGCTCGCGCTCGCGTCGTGCGCGGCGGTGCCGCCCGATGCGGGCTATGCCGACTACGTCGACCTGCACACCATCGGGCTGCTGTTCAGCCTCATGGCCGCCATGACCGGCCTTTCGCGCGCGGGGGTGTTCCGCGTCGCATGCCGCCACCTGCTCGCGGCCATCCGCGGCACGCGACCGCTCATCCTGGCGCTCACGCTGCTGGCCTTCTTCTCGAGCATGTTCATCACGAACGACGTCGCTCTCGTGACCTTCGTGCCCCTGGCGCTGCTGGCGCTCGATTCGCTGCGCTCGCCCAAGCTCACCTGCTTCACCGTGGTGATGATGACCATCGCCGCCAACGTGGGCAGCATGCTGACGCCGGTCGGCAATCCCCAGAACCTCTACCTGTATTCGGCCTCGGGCATGCCGCTGCCCGACTTCATACTGCTCGTCGCCCCGTATGCGGCAGCAGCCCTCGTGATGCTCGCCATCGTGATCGTGGTGGCCGGCCGGGCGCTCAAGCGCGACGGCATCGAGGAGCTCGCCGATGCACGCCGCGGCCGCGCGCCCGTCACTGCGACGGCCGAGCCGGATGCGCTCGCGCCGGCACGCATCGTGCCGTGGGTGGCGGTGTTCGCTGTCTCGCTGCTCGCCGTGGCGCACGTCGTGCCCGTGGGCGTTCCGGTGGCCGTCGCCCTGCTCGTGGGTGTCGCGACGGACCGCGGCGCGCTCGCGCACGTGGACTATGGCCTGCTCGTGACTTTCGTGGCGTTCTTCGTGTTCGTGGGCAACATGGGCCGCATCGAGGCGGTCGACGCCTTCATCGCGTCGGTGGTCGCCGGCCACGAGCTCATCGTGTCCGTCGTGGCAAGCCAGGTGCTCTCCAACGTGCCCACGGCGATTCTGCTTTCGGGCTTCACGTCCGACCTTTCCGCCCTCATCGTGGGCACGAACATCGGCGGGTTGGGAACGCTCATCGCCTCCATGGCGAGCCTCATCTCCTACAAGCAGCTCGCGCTGTGGCTGCCCGCCCATAAGGGCCGCTACCTTGTGATGTTCACGGCGTGGAACGTGGCGTTCCTGGTGGTTCTTCTGGCGCTTGCTCTGCTGTAGCGAACCAGGGGATATCGACCGGAGCGCGTCCGACCGGAGCGCATCCGCTATCGCGCAAAAAGGCGCCGCCGTGCAGCTGTATGAGCTGCGCGGCGGCGCCTTCGCATACCTGCGTCCGGGAGCGTCTACGACGCGAGCAGCGATGCCCGCTCGGGATGCTTCTCGAACCACTGCACGGCGTAGCTGCACGTCGCGTGCGCGCGGCGGCCGGTCTCCTCCAGCTCCTGCGCGACATTTTCCAGCAGCTTGCCGGCGATACCCTGCCCACGCAGCGACTCGTCGACAAACGTATGGTTGATATTGACCACGCTGCCGTCCTCGGCGGGGAACGTCACCTCGGCGAGCACGGTCCCTTCGGGGTCAACATATCGCACGGCGTTGGAGTGAATTTCAAACTGGTTGGTATCCATGAGGTCACCTCTCATTTCGAGTTGATACGCATCCCGTTGTACCCCGTCGGATGCGCGCGCGTGCGGCGGGCACACCACCGGTAACGCATCGGTAACAGGACCGCGCCGTTCGCTGCACAAACGGCAACGCCGACCGAGAATCCTGCAACCGTTTGTAAACATTTTGGTTTCGGTACCATATGCCCCTTTGCGCGATAAGCCGGTCGCGCGATAATCGCCGTTACATGATTTTCCGTACGCCCCTGCGCGCGCTGCGCACGTTCGATGCCCGTGAAGGAGACGCCTATGTCCATGCACTTCAAGCGCCTGCTGCCCATCCCCAAGGATATCCGCCAGGAGATGCCGCTTTCCGAGGACATGGCGCGCAAGAAGTCTGCCTTCGATGCGCAGGTGGCAAATGTGCTCGCCGGCAAGGACCCGCGCCGCCTGCTGATCATCGGCCCGTGCTCGGCCGACCGCGAGGACTCGGTGCTCGAGTACGCCACGCGCCTGGCCGCGCTCGCCGACCGCGTGCGCGACCGGTTCGTCATCATCCCACGCGTGTACACCAACAAGCCGCGCACAAAGGGCACCGGCTACAAGGGCCTGCTCCACAACCCCGATCCCGAGGGGGCACCCAATCTGCTCGAGGGCGTCAAGGCCATCCGCCGCATGCATCTGCGCGTGGTCGAGGAGACGGGCATGTTCACGGCCGACGAGATGCTCTACCCCTCGAACTACCAGTACCTGATCGACCTGCTCGGATACATCGCGGTCGGCGCGCGTTCGGTCGAGAACCAGGAGCATCGTCTCGTCGCTTCCGGCGTCCCCATGCCCGTGGGCATGAAGAACCCGACGGGCGGATCGACCGATGTCATGCTCAACTCCATCTACGCGGCCCAGCAGCCGCAGACCTTCCTGTTCCGCAACTGGGAGGTCGAGACGACGGGCAACCCGCTCGCTCACGCCGTGCTGCGCGGCTACATCGGCGAGGACGGGCTCAACTATCCCAACTACCACTACGAGTACCTGGAGCGCCTGGCTTCCAAGTACACGGAGGACAACTTCGCCCATCCCGCGGCGATCATCGACTGCAACCACGACAACTCCGGCAAGCGCCCGCTCGAGCAGATCCGCATCATGAAGGAGGTGCTCGACTCCGCCCGCCGCGCGCCGGCGATCGGCCGGCTCGTGCGCGGCTTCATGGTCGAGAGCTACCTGGAAGACGGCAACCAGCCCATCGACGGCGGCGTGTTCGGCAAATCCATCACCGATGCGTGCCTGGGCTGGGAGAAGACCGAGCGCCTCGTGCTCGAGATCGCCGAGCGCTCGTAGAGCGCGCCTGCACGGCCGGGGCATCGCGACGTGCGCGGTGCGAGGACGCGGCGACCTTTGATGAAAACGGGGATGCGCCCGCGCGGCCGATGCGGCTGCGCGGGCGTTTTCGTGCGACAATGGTTGCAGGTTGACGCCTTGGGGAACACCGAGCGATTCATTTCGCGCCGAGCCTTCGTCCGCATCCGCCGTGCCGCGGAGCCGACCGGCGCGACCGCACGTGACCGGTGCCTCCTTCGGGCATGCTGCGTGATGGGGGTTTCGATGGCCTGCTTTGCCTACGGGGAAACCGAGCTTGCGTATCTGCGGTCGCGCGACGCGCGGCTGGCCGAGGCGATCGACGCCATCGGTCCCGTCGAGCGCGAGGTCGATGACGACCTGTTCTCGTCGGTCGTGCACCAGATCGTCGGGCAGCAGATCTCGACGAAGGCGCTGGCGACCATCTGGGCCCGTATGCGGGAGCGGCTGGGCACCGTGGACGCCGCTCATGTGCTCGACGCCGGTCGCGACGGGCTCCAGGCTCTGGGGATCTCGTTTCGCAAGGCCGATTATCTGCTCGATTTCGCCGAGCGGGTGCAGGAGGGTTCGTTCGACCTCGATGCGGTCGCGGCGCTGCCCGACGAGCAGGCGATATCGGCGCTCGTGTCGCTCAAGGGGGTCGGCCGCTGGACGGCAGAGATGATCCTGCTGTTTTGCCTGCAGCGGCCCGACGTGCTCTCCTTTGACGACCTGGCCATCCAGCGCGGCATGAGGATGCTCTACCATCATCGGCGCATCACCCCGCAGCTGTTCGCGAAGTATCGGCGCCGCTACAGCCCGTATGGCAGCGTGTCGAGCCTGTATCTGTGGGCCATCGCGGGCGGCGCCATACCGGGCATGCGCGACTGGGCGCCCAAATCACGAAAGGGGTAGCGATGTCCATGCAGAAGCGGACCTACGACTCGCCGCTGGGCCCTCTGCTGCTCGCGGCGGACGAGCTGGGACTTGCCGGCGTGTGGTTCGAGGGACAGAAGCATTGTGGCGAATTCGGGTCGACGCGCCGTCGCCTGGGCGAGGACGGCGGGGGCGATCCTGCTGCGTCCCGTGAGGCGTGCCGCGCGCTCGACGGCGCGTGCTTTTGGCTCGATCGGTATTTCGCTAAAGAGGTGCCGGACGAGGCGCCGCGGCTCCATCTGATGGGATCGGATTTCCAGCGGCGCGTCTGGGGCCTGCTTGCCGAGATTCCGTACGGGCAGACGACGACGTATGGGCGGCTCGCGCAGGAGCTCGGGCGGCGCTACGGCATGCGGACCTCGGCGCGTGCCGTCGGCGGCGCGGTCGGTCGCAACCCGGTTTCGATCATCGTGCCCTGCCATCGCGTGGTGGGTGCCGACGGCTCGATCACTGGATACGCGGGTGGGCTCGACCGCAAGCGGGCGCTGCTCGAGCTTGAAGGAGTGCGCGCAACGCCGTAGACGACGTTGCTGCATATTCCTGTCACGAAACTGCATAAAAATCCGCTTCGAGCAAAACCCACAGAGACGATAGGCTGAGTTTGTCACTGATTTTGAGGCCCGTTTCCCCACCGCCGCTACACCCCTCGGCATTTCCGCAGGAAACAACTGGGCAAATGCCGAGGGGTGCGGCGCATGTGGGGAAAGGGCACCGAAAAACAGTGACAAACTCGATATACACGTTTTTCGGGGTGCTCGGGGACGGGTTCATTTCAACCCATCCCGCTTGGCGGGATGCGACGGCCACCGTGGTGAGGAGACGCCGCCCAGCCTGCCGCCGCCTTCGGTTGTGGCGTACAATGGGCGCGCCGTCTTGACTGAGAAATGGAGTTGGAATGCTTACTATCGGGTGCCATCTGTCCACGACGAAGGGCTTCGAGGCCATGGGTGCTACCGCGCTGTCCATCGGCGCGAACACCTTCGCGTTCTTCACGCGCAATCCGCGAGGGGGATCGGTCAAGGAGCTCGACCTGGACGATGTCGCCGCCCTGCAGCGCATCCTCGACGAGCACGCGTTCGGTCCCCTCGTGGCGCATGCCCCCTACACCTACAATCCCTGCTCTGCAAAGGAGCGGGCGCGCGAGTTCGCGCTCGAGGCAATGGCCGAGGACCTGCAGCGCATGGAGGCGCTTCCGGGCAACTACTACAACTTCGCACGTGGGGCAGGGCACCGAGGCCGGTATCGATCTGATTGTCGAGACCCTCTGCCAGGTCATGTTCGAGAACATGCGCACCACGGTGCTGCTGGAGACCATGGCGGGCAAGGGCACCGAGGTCGGCCGCACATTCGAGGAGCTGGCCGCCATCATCGAGGGCGTCGAGGAGCGCTCGCCGCGCCTTGCGGAGCATCTGGGGGTGTGCCTGGATACCTGCCATGTGAGCGACGGCGGGTACGACATCATCCACGATCTCGACGGCGTGATCGCGGACTTCGACCGCATCATCGGCCTTCCGCGCCTGCGCGCCGTGCACATCAACGACTCCAAGAACCCGTGCGGGGCGCATAAGGACCGCCATGCCAAGATTGGGGAGGGGTACCTGGGCGCAGCCGAGCTCGGAGGAGGGGACGACGTGTTCGCGCGCATCGTCTCGCATCCCGCCCTACGCGACCTGCCGTTCATTCTGGAGACGCCCAACGAGCTTCCCGGATACGCCGAGGAAATCAAGCGGCTTCGGGCCCTTCAGCAGTAAACGGATCCGGAAGGTCCCCGATGGCGGACGGATTCCTCCCTATGGAAGCAGGCCGAGGCCGTCCTTGACGTTCAAGATGCGCAGCACGCTCTCATCGATGCGCGCTTCGGCCAGCACGCCGCTTCCGATCGCCTCGAGCACGCCGTTGTAGGCGAGCGTGAGATCCGCCGGCATGAGCAGCATGTCGCCTCCGGCAGCGAAGAACTGCACGGCGGCCTCGTCGGGCGTGAAGCGCTGCGTGATGGCGCCCATGGAAAACGAATCCGAGATGATGATGCCGTCGAAGCCGAGCTCGCCGCGCAGCACGTCGCCCATCATGATGGGGGAGAGCGAGGCGGGCAGCCCGTCGGCGGCAAAGTTGGGCGTCTCGATGTGCCCGACCATCACCATGGGCACGTCCGTCTCGATGGCCGCTCGGTACGGTTCGAACTCGCAGGCCTCGATCTCGTCTCTGCTGCGCTCGGTATAGACCGCCCCGGTGTGGGAGTCCCCCATGGTGTCGCCGTGTCCCGGGAAGTGCTTCACGCAGGGCGCGACGCCCGCGGCGAGCATCGCCTCGACGTTCGCCGCGACCATCTGCGCGACGAGCTGCGGATCGCTGCCGAACGAACGCGGGCCGATGACGGGGTTGTCGGGGTTGGTGAGCACGTCCGCATCGGGGGCGAAGTCGAGGTTGAACCCGATGCCGGCGAGATATCCGCCGATCGTGGATCCGACCTCGGCCGCGCGCGACGCGTCGCCGGTCGCCCCGATTTCGCTCATGTTGGGGAAGGTCGGGACATCGAACAGGCCGGAGTTGGCGACGCGCGCGACGAGCGGGCCGCCCTCCTCATCGACGGACAGGAAGGCGCCCACGCCGGCGCCCGATGCGCGGCTCAGCCGGTCGGCGCCGGCGAGCATGTCGCGCAGCTGCCGGTCGCCCATGATGTTTCGGGAGAAATAGACGAGCCCGCCGACGGGGATGCGCGCGAGCGCGTCGGCGGTCATGGGGCCCGAGACCGTGGCGACCGAGGCGCCGGTGAGCTGCTCGGGGGTCACGCAGAACAGCTGGGCGACCTTCTGCTCGAGCGTCATGGCGGCAAGCGCTCGCTCGGGGCGCGTCGGCATGGATGAGGGTCCCGGCTGTACGGGGCTGTCCGTCACCTCTGCTATGCCCGGCGAGACGTCCGGGGAGCTGCCGTCGCTCGGATCGCCCTGCGGTGCGGCCGAGCCTCCGTCGCATCCGCCCAATCCTGCGCTGAGCGCCATCAAGGCGCCGGCGGCGAGGACGGCGCGGCGGGTGACGGTTCGATGCAGGGATGCCATGGCGGCCCTTCTCTCAAAAACGCATGTGCACAGTTCGGGAACCGCCGGCCGATTCATTCCGCGGGCGCGCGAAGGCGATCGGTCGGCGGTTCCCTGGGGCGCATAAGCGTCGCACGGCCGGGGCGGCAGGACAAGTGCCTCAACGGATATCGATAGCGCAGCGCAGCAAAAAGGGCGGCAGGGCTGGAAGGCCCGGCCGCCCTGTCCCGAGGGGCATCGCGATTGCGATGGCCGACGACGGTACCCCTACAGCGCGCTCCGATAGATGGCCCGCGCGTCGTCGAGCGTCAGCTTCTTGAAAGAACCGAACAGCTCGCCGCGGTTGATAGAGAGGCCGGGCATGAGCTTTTCGATATCGTCTTCGGTCATGCCGAATTCCGACAGGGTGCGCGGCATGCCGAGGGAGACGAAGAAGTCCTGCAGCTCGTCGATGGTCGCCTCGACGGCGTCCTCGATGGCGCGCTCGGGCGTGATCTCCTCGTCGATATCGGAGAGATCGTCGACTGCGGGATCGACCGGTTCGATGCCGAACACCTGCTCTCCGAACGCGAGGAAGCGCTCGGGATGCTCGCGCCAGACATAGCGCATCCAGGCGGGGAAGATGACCGCGAGGCCGGCGCCGTGCGTGATCTTGGGATCGAATGCCGACAGCTCGTGCTCGAGGCCGTGGCAGGTCCAGTCGCCGTCGCGACCGCCCGGAACGCCCAAGCCGAGGCCCGCCAGGCCGTTGTGCGCGAGCGTGCCCACCCACATGATGTTCGCGCGCGCGTCGTAATCCTTCGGATCCTCCATGACGCGCGGCGCGGCGTCCATGACGGCGCGGATCATGCCACAGGCGATGTTGTCGGTGACGTCCACCGCGGGCTGGCCGGAGAAGAAGCGCTCCATGATGTGGGCGATCATGTCCGTGACGCCCGCTGCCGTCTGGTACGGGGGCAGGGTGAAGGTGAGCTCGGGATCCATGATGGCGAGCACGGGGCGGTTGAGGTCGGTGTTGAGGCCGCATTTGAGATGCTCTTCGTCGTTGCTGATGACGCAGGAGTTGGACGCCTCGGATCCCGATGCGGGAATGGTGACCACGCACGCAAGCGGCAGATGGTCGGTCGGCGTGGCGCGCTTGCGCCAGAAATCCCACGCATCGCCGTCGTAGACGGCTCCGAGCGCGATGGCCTTCGCGGCGTCCATGGCCGATCCGCCGCCAACGGGCACGACGATGTCCGCCTCGAACTCACGCGCCAGCGCGATGCCCTCGCGCACCGAGGTGATCTCGGGATTGGGCCTCACCCCGCCGAGCTCGGCGTGGGCGACGCCGGCGGCATCCAGCGATGCCTTGACGCGGTCGAGCGTTCCGGTGCGGACCACGGAACCCTGGCCGAAGACGAGCAGGGCGCGCTTGAAGCCGAGCGCGGCGATCTCGTCGCCCGTGAGGTCGGTCACGCCGCGGCCGAAGACGAAGCGCGTGGGGGAGTAGAACCTAAAATCGTTCACAGTCGTTCCTTTCGAGGACGTGTAATGCCTGATGCCGTGATGTCGATGTCAGTAGCCGAGATCCTCGCCGATGAGGATGACCTTGATGCGCCCATCGTGGCGGGAATGGCGGGTGATGACCGTCTCGCAGCACATGCAGCGCTCGGCATGGCAGTTGCCGCAGATGCCGTTGGTCTCGCACGGGGTCGCGGTGTGCAGGCGCGACGCGTTGAGCGGGCAGGTCGTCGTGCGGATGCGCTTGATGCCGGAGTCGACGTCGGCCACGAGCTTGTTCATGCCGACCAGCACGACGACGTGCGCCGGTCCGTGGACGAGCAGCGCCAGGCGGTCGCCGTTGCCGTCGATGTTGACGAGCTCGCCGCCGATGGTCAACGCGTTCGTGCTCATGAAGAACCAATCGGCGCTCGAGCGGTCGCGCCACATCTCGCGCTTCTCCTCGGGGGTTGCGGCCTTCGTACGGTCGAGCAGGCGCCAATCGCCCGCCTCGAGCGCGGCCTTCATGCCCGATTCGGTGAAGGTGACGCTGCCGCCCCAGGTGACGGAGTCGCCTGCGGGGATCATGCCGCACACCAGCTCGACGGCTTCGGCCGCGGTGTCGCAGTAGTAGCCTTCCATGTTGCGGCGTTTGAGATTCTTGATGACGGTTTTCGCCGTGGCGCGATAGGCGGCGCGCTTGGTATCGTCCATAGTTCCCCTCTCTGTTCTGCATTCGGTTCAGATGCCGAGTCGACCTCGCCGGAGCGCGGCGACCCGTCTGGACCGTCATGTCCAATTGTACCCTTGACGGAACGCAAAAAAGCCCTGCCGCGAGTCGCGTCGGCAGGGCTTGAGGAGGGGTGGCACATGGTGCGCCGTGGCAGGTGGCCGGCGTCTTCGCGGATATGCTACGCGAGCGCCGCTCCGAGCTCTGCGCAGGAGGCGAGGCCCTCGTCATCGGGCTCGTTGTTCACGATGAGCGTGTCGACCACGTTGGCGCCGGCGTCCTCGGCGTCTTCGCGCCAGGTGTCCATCCACTCGCCCGTGCCCCAGTCGTAGCTGCCGAACAGGACGACCTTCTTGTCGCCGAGCTCGGGCTTGACGTCGTCCCACATGGGCTGGAACTCACCCTCTTCGAGCTCTTCGGAGCCCATGGCCGGGCAGCCGAAGGCGAGGGCGTCGTAGCCGGAGACGTTGGTTGCGCTGAAATCCGCAGCCTGGATCGTCTCGACCTCGGCTCCCTTGGATGCTGCGCCCTCGGCAACCGCGTTGGCCATGGCCTCGGTGTTGCCGGTGCCGCTCCAGAAAACGACTGCGATCTTGCTCATGGATGTATCCTTTCTATCGGGTCCGGTTAGCTCCGGACGGTTACCTGGTTGCGATGGCGAGCTGCGCGAGGCTGCTGCCGTTCTGGTGGGCGCGCATGCTGGCTGCGGCGCACCGCTTGAAGCGCTCGAATGTCGCGAGCGCGCGCTCGAGGTCGGCGTAGACCTTCCACATGCCCACGGCGAGGTAATCGCGTCCCCGATGCTGGATGAAGCCGACAACGTCCTCGTAGGGGTATCCCAGAAACAGGCCCATCTCGTGGGGGAAATCCTTGCTGCATCCGGACGATGTGCATGGGCAAGAGGTTTCGCGCGTTGCCTTTCTGCTGCCGGGGTCCATGGCCTGCAGCTTGCCGGCGAGCACCCCGATGCAGCGATCGAGCGAAGCCGTGTCGTATCCCAGGGCGCCGAGAAGGCGGGATGCGCGCCGATCGGACAGGTAGGCCGCCAGCTCGGCAGGACGGTACACATAGACGAGCGCTCCGCAGGTTCGCCATGCGAGCACGCGCACCGTGATGCCGGCACTCGCCAGCTGTTGCTCACATGCCGTTATCGCCTTCGCCAGGGCATGGCGATGCGTTTGGCTGTCGGGAGCGTCGACGAAGTTGCCGGGGAAGGTGAAAAGGCTTGCCGGCTTGAGCGCGGCGAGCGTAGGCGAGCAATGGCGCACGATGGCTCGTTCGAGGGACAGAGAATCGATGGTCCTGGTCATGGCTGCTCCCGTCTACCCTGCGGCTGAAAGTTTCCATTAGCAAACTTATAGCGAAGCCGCCTGCAGGTCAAGAAAAAAGTCAACTTTGTCGAACTTATGACGGAAACGCGCTATAGTTGGTGTAACAGCCTTTCTATTACGCATGCATGCGCGGCCTGCGCGGAGGGGGAGCTATGGGAGACATCTTCACACCGGGCAACATCATCGTGTTCATCGTCGTCGCGATCGGCCTTGTCGCAGGCGTTCGACGCGCGGTCGGCGGTCTCACCAAGGGGCAAAGCTGCTGCACGGATGGCGACGAGAACCGGAGGGTGAGGGCCGTCAAGATCACGGATACCGACGAGGCGCATTACCCGTATGAGGTCGATCTGCCCATCGGGGGTATGAGCTGCCAGGGCTGCGCCGACAACGTGGCCAATGCGCTGAACGGGGTCGCCGGCACCTGGGCCACGGTGGATCTCGGTTCCAAGACCGCGCACGTGCGGTCGAAACACCCGATCGACGAGGCCGCGTACGAGGCGGCTGTGCGCGATGCGGGCTACTACGTGATCAAACTGTAATGGGTCATTCGACGTGCTCGTTTGCGCGGGGGTGCCGCCGTCTGCGGAAATAAACCTATGCGCGCAGGAGCTTCCAGATGTCGTCGAAGGGGATCGTGTCGGTGCCGAGGCGCAGGCGCCGGCGTTCGGGCTCGATGGCGTTCACGACGCCGGCGCGCGTCTTGTAGCCGCCGCGATCGTAGTACGTGATGCGCACCAAGTCGCCGCGGCGCACCTGCATGATGGTGCGCGACAGCTCTTCGGCCTCCTCCTCGGTCAGCTCGTGGCGCGGCTCGACGATGCGCTCCTGCTCCCGCACCAGATCGTAATAGCCGGTCAGGGCGGCAAACGGCATGAACTGCGCGGCACGGCTCGCCCGTGGCCGACCGTCCGCGCGGCGCTGGGGACGTCCGTCGCCCCGCTCGAGCGAGGGGGTGCGGCCCGCGTCCTCGACGGGCGTGAACTCGAGGTCCCCCCAGGGCGAGGGCACGCGCTTCGTATCCGATATATCAGGCATGGTGTCCTCCCACCTGTTCGTTGCGGTCCCGTCCGGTGGCCTCGTCTTTGTAGCTCGTGCCGCGCAGCAGGGAGTTTTTCCCGTAGCGGTCGCGGACGGCGAGTACCGCTTCGGCGAGGTTGCGCTCGGTCTGCTCGGCCTGCACGTCGGTGAACAGGTCGACCGTCGCGAACTCCTCCGGCAGCAGCCCCCCGAAGCCGATGTTGATGCGCTTGATGGGGCGCGAGGGGTCGACGATCTCGTCAAAGAGCGCGTCGAAGCGGGCCATCAGGCGCTTGAACGAGTTGGTGCGTTCCCCCAGCTTGCGCGAAGCCTCCGCATATCCGTACGCCCGCTTGCCGCGCACGGTGCGCTTGCCGTGCTCGCCCACAAAGACGGCGCTCGGCGCGGCGCCGCCCGGATCGCGGACCGCCTGGCGGGCGCGGATGCCGTCTGCAGCGCGCGCCACGGGCCGCGAGCGCGTCGCATGCGGCGCGGAGACGGCGTCCGGCAGCAGCCCGTGCGTGCTCGCGCGCACCTGTCCGCAGCTGTCGGTCACCCGCGCGCTCCCGCTCGCCCCGATCCGCGCCAGGTCGCGTGCATCGCTCGCATACCCCACGTACAGCGAGATGCCGTCGCATACGGCGCGCTTCGCCACGAGGTCGAGCACCGAGGTGTCGACCATCTCGCGCAGCACCGTGCGCGCCTCCCGGTAGCTGTAGTTGCGCGGCAGCACCTGACCGCTTGCGATGGAGGTCGCCTCGGGCACGTAGGCGTGGATCTCGGCGATGGTGCACGGCTCGATGCCCTGCGCGTGGTCGATCAGGTACTCGGCCGTCACGCCGAACTCGCGGTACAGAAGCGCATCGTCGAGCGCGGCCACCCCCATCAGGTCGGCCGCGCCGTATTTGGCGAGGCGCGCCGCGATGCCCGGCCCGATGCCCCAGATGTCGGTGATGGGCCGATGCCGCCAGATCTGCTCGCGAAACAGCTCCTCGTCGAGGTACCCGATGCCGTCGCTGACGTGCTTCGCCGTGATATCGAGCGCCACCTTGGCCAAGAACAGATTGGTGCCGATGCCCGCGGTGGCGCGGATGCCGCACCGCGTGAACACGGCGTCCATGAGCTCTCGCGCGAACTCGCGGGCGGTCTTGTGGTACAGGGCGAGGTAGGGGGTCGCATCGATGAAGCATTCGTCGATGGAGTACACGTGGATGTCGTCGGCGCTGACGAACTCGAGGTAGATGCCGTAGATCTGCGCGGAGACCTCCATGTAGTGGCGCATGCGCGGCTTGGCCATGATGTAGTCGATGCCCTCGGGGATCTCGAACACGCGGCAGCGGTTGCGCACGCCGAGCTTCTTCATGGCGGCCGAGACCGCAAGGCAGATGGTCGTGCGCCCGCGGTCGGGGTCGGCCACCACGAGGTTGCAGGTGAGCGTGTCGCGCCCGCGGTCGGCGCATTCGACGGAGGCGTAGAACGTCTTGAGGTCGATGCACAGGTAGGTTTTGTCTTCGCCTTCGCGCCTCGCCACCGTTTCCCCTCCCGCTCGAATCGCTCAAACTGAACACATGTTCGATAATAGAGGCTCGCGTGGACAAAAGTCAAACCGGCCGCTTCGCGTCCTGCGCGCCGAGGTGGCGTTGTGCGGGAACGATGATGCGCGGACAGGGGAGGGGTCTGGTGGGTACAATGCCGCAAACGCGTTGAGGGGAGATGCGAATGGATCGCATGGGGTCCGGACAGGAAGGTGCCGAGCGTGCGCACGGCACGGTAAAGAAGCTTGCGGCCCTGTTGGTTGAAAACCGCGTGCTCGTGCTGGTGCTCGTATGCCTCGCGGTCTTCATGCTGCTGCTCGCGGAGGTGCTCGAAGGCGAGCTCATGCGCATCGATGCGCTTGCGCGCTGGCTGATCGTGGAGCACCTGCGCGCCGACTGGCTCACGCCGCTCATGGAGGCCTTCTCGGCCCTGGCGACACCGCTGGTGATCGTCGCCATGCTGCTGGTGATTGCGGCGTTCGCGCCGGGCAAGCGCCCCGGATGGTGCTGCGCGCTCAATGTCGGCCTGGTCGCATTGCTGAACCTCGGCATCAAGGCGCTCGTGCAGAGACCGCGGCCCGAAGGCATCAACCTCGTGGTCGAGCATGGGTTCAGCTTCCCCTCGGGACACTCCATGGCGGCGTGCGCGTTTTTCGGCCTGCTCGTGTGGCTGGTCTGGCATTACGAAGACGACAGGCGTCGCCGCATACTGTTCTCGGCGGTCTTCTCCCTCATCATCCTCATGATCGGAATCAGCAGAATCTATCTGGGCGTGCACTACGCCTCCGACGTGATCGGCGGGTTCTGCGCCTCGCTGATCTGGCTCGCGTTCTATACGCGCATCGCCGTGCCGCTGTTCTTGGGCCCGACGCCGACGAGAAGAAAGGTGGAGCGGCCGGCGCAGGGAGAGCGGTCTTAGCGGGGGAGTCGACGTGCGCCAGAGGCCGCGCTGAGGTCAGATCTCGGAGTCCATATGCGCACGGTGGGAAAACCGCACCGCAAAACCCCAGGAAAGAGGGGGTCAAAGATTCTTGAAAATGAATTTGGTATCAAATGGGGAAGTACGGATGGAAAACGGCCATATCTGACAAGCCTGTGACCTGCGGTTTCTTTGGCCAGCCGATTCCGTAGGCTCCGGGAGGGGCCCTCGATCCGCCCCCGTGCGGCCCTTCTAGCCCACGAATTGATACCAAATTCAAAAACGAGGCGCCCCCGCACTTTGCTAAAACCTTTTACCAGGATGCGATTTCACACACGGGCGGATACGACGGCTTCCAGGCGCGTTCCCGCGGCGCGGCGCGAAAGATGGTGATCAGTGCTTTCTTACAGCCCCGCAGGCCATCTGCACGCCTTCAGGTCGACATGCGTCTCGTCGCGGAAGACGACCCCTTCGTCCTCAAGCAGGGCGCGCTGGGCCTCGGGGCCGCCGAATGCAAACCCCTCGCAGATACGCCCGTCGGCAAAGACCACGCGATGGCAGGGGATCTCGCCCGGACGGGGGTTCGAATGCAGGGCGTAGCCGACGTAGCGCGCGCGGCGCGGCTCGCCGATGAGGCGGGCGATCTGCCCGTAGGTCGCCACGAAGCCCACGGGAATCTGCTCGACTGCCTCGTAGACGCGTGCGAAGAATCCGTCTCGCTCCATATCCGGCTCCTTTCCATCCAGGCTGCACGAGAATTGTCCCACATCGTCGGTCCTCATATATGGTTATCCGCGGCTAACTTATGAAGAGGATATGGAGAGCGACTTCGTCGTGGACTTCAGCCGGTCAGTTTACTATAGTTAACTCAGCGACGGAGCAGATACAGGCGATGAAAAATAATCTCTCCGCCGGGTTTGATTGCATCCCTCCCCTCTGTGCGATCAACGTTGTACATGAAAGCGCCCCGCCATCCAAATCGATGGTGGGGCGCTTTCATGTATCGGGCGCGTGCGGTTATCGGGCGTGCGCCTGCACGTGGCGGGCGAAGCTCTCCCACGACCAGTCGTCTGAGTCCTCGGGAAGCTTGTCGGGGGAGACGGCGCGGAAGAAGCAGGCGGGAACCTCGTGCTGGCGCAGGTTCTTGGCGACGCACGGTGCACAGCCCCGGTCGTGGTTTGCGGGATGGCAAGCGCATGCGTGGTCGGTGCAGGTGCAAAACGGCGGGATGGACGGCATGGTTCCTCCTCGGGGTCGCGGTCAGGATATGCGGCGCAGCAGCTCCGGAAAGGCCCCGTCGTCGGCCGTGGCGTCGAGGATGAGGTCGCAGGCGGGGCGGATGTCGTCCGAGGCGTTCGCCACCCCCACGCCCAGGCCCGCCGCCTGGATCATGGCCAGGTCGTTCGCGGAATCGCCCACGCCGACGGTCTCGGCCATATCGATGCCGAGCATAGCGGCGAGGTGGGCGAGGCCCGTCCCCTTGTTGACGCCGTGGGGGACGAACTCCACGTAGCGGTTCGAGGAGTGCGTGATATCGACGAGCTCGGGATCGAGTGAGGGGCGGAGCCGCTCGCCCAGGCGCTTGACGGCGTCGAAATCGGGGTCCATGAAGATGATCTTGGGGAACTCCTCGTCTCCCGCCATCGCGAGGGCGTCCTGGTCGTCGCCGAGCTCCTCGATGCCGGCGAGGTTGGCGATGTAGCCGCGCTCGAGCTCGTTCAGAAACTGCGTGAAGATGCGGCCGCTTTCGGTGTAGACGTGCATGCAGATGCGGTGTGCGACGGCGTAGCGGTACAGCTGCTCGAGGCTCGCGCGGTCCATCACCGTGCGCAGAAGCGGGCGATCATCACCGTAGCGGTTGATGAAGCCGCCGTTGTAGGAGATGACGTAGCTGCCCTGCAGCAGCGCGGGGTCAATGTCGGACAGGCTGTCCATGATGGAGGAGTAGGGGCGTCCCGAGCTCGGGACGAAGAGCACGCCCATCTCGCGCATGCGGGCGAGCGCCTCGAGGTTCGCCGGCGGCACGCGGTGCCCCTCGCCGAGAAACGTCTCGTCCATATCGCTTGCGATAAGCCGGTACATCGGCTGCTCCTTCAACCTCTCGATCTTGATGGGATGCATCGCGGGCTCCGTCATGAAGAGGTGTCCATGGCGGGGCCCGAAGCCGGTGTCTGCAGGTGCGCTAGTACACCATGCCCATGGCCTCGCGCACCTCGGCGAGCGTCGCCTCAGCGATCTCGTTGGCGCGGCGGTTGCCCTCGGCGAGCACGTCCTTCACGTAGCCGAGATCGTTCTCGAACTCATGGCGACGCTCGCGGATGGGGGCGAAGTAGCTGTTCACGGCCTCGGTCACGTACTTCTTGAGCTGGCCGGAGCCGCCCATGCCGATCTCGGCGGCGATCTCGACCTCGGAGCGGCCGGTGCAGATGGCGGCCGTGGACAGCAGGCCCGAGACGCCGGGGCGGTTCTCGGGGTCGAACGTGATCATGCGCTCGGAGTCGGTCTGGCTCTTCTTGATGCGCTTCGCCGTCTCCTCGGCCGTCATGGAGATGGAGATGGCGTTGCCGTAGGACTTGCTCATCTTGCGCCCGTCGAGGCCCGGCAGCAGCGGCGTGTCGGACAGCAGGGCGTCGACCTCGGGGAAGACGCGCCCGAAGCGGTTGTTGAAGCGGCGCGCGATGAGGCGGGTGAGCTCGATGTGCGGCAGCTGGTCGCGGCCGACGGGCACCACGTTGCCCTTGCAGAACAGGATGTCGCAGGCCTGGTGGACCGGGTAGGTGAGCAAAAGGCCGGTGAGCTCGTGGCCGGAGGCCTCCATCTCGGCCTTCACCGTGGGGTTGCGCTGCAGCTCGGCCTCGGAGACGAGGGAGAGGAAGGGCAGCATGAGCTGGTTGGCCGCCGGCACCGCGGAGTGCGCGTAGATCATCGTCTTGTCCGGGTCGATGCCGCAGGCGAGGTAGTCCATGACCATGTTGTAGACGTTGTCCTGGATGTGCTCGGTGGTGTCGCGGTCGGTGATGACCTGGTAGTCAGCGATCAGCACGTTCGTGTTGACGCCCATGTTCTGGAGCTCGACGCGGCCCTTGAGCGTGCCGAAGTAGTGGCCCAGGTGCAGGCGGCCGGTCGGCCTGTCGCCGGTCAGCATGGTGTAGTTCTGGGGGTGCTGCGCGAGGTCCGCGCTGATCTGGTTGCTGCGCTCGAGGGCGGTCTCGTAGCTGCGTTCGTTGGGCATGTGTGATCTCCTAGCGTTTGTTGTCACGATTCGGCTTGTTCGGATGGAAGACCTTCCCGAGGTTCTCGCGGTACTGCTCGCGGTGCTCGCGCCTGAGTTCGCGCTGCGACTGCTCCTCTTCGGCGAACGCGGGGTCGTCGGGAGTGACGATCTCATCCTGGTGGGTTTTGGGGTTGTAGTGGTGGCGCAGCACCGGTTCGAACAGGTGCAGGCGCATGGCGAAGGCGATGGAGCAGACGAGCAGCACGATGAAGATGACGATGCGCAGCTCGATGCCGACCTGGTTGATGGCGGCGGCGCCCAGCGACAGCAGGATGCACCACAGGTAGATGAGCAGCACCGCCTGGCGCTGGTCGTAGCCCTCCTCGATGAGCCTGTGGTGGATGTGTCCCTTGTCGGCCTGGCCGATGCTGACGTGCGCGCGCATGCGGCGGATGATCGCCGAGAACGTGTCGATGATGGGCACGCCCGCGACGATGAGCGGGATGATGAGCGAGGTCAGGGCCGCGGTGCGCGACACGTTGAGCAGCGAGATGGTGCCCAGCGCGAAGCCGAGCAGCAGAGCGCCCGAATCGCCGAGAAAGATGCTTGCAGGGTGGAAGTTGTAGCGCAAAAACGCGAAGCAGCTGCCCATGAGGGCGATGGCGAGCGCCGCGGCGTCGACGCGGCCGGCCAGCACGGCGAACGAGAACATGGAGATCGCGGCGATGGCGGAGATGCCCGTGGCGAGTCCGTCGAGGCCGTCGACCAGGTTGATGATGTTGCTGTACGCGATGAGGTAGATCACCGTGATGGGGTAGGAGAGCCACCCGAGCTGGATGTAGTCGGTACCGAACGGGTTGACGACCGAGTTGATGGCCACGCCGCTCGCGACGGCGCAGATGGCGGCGACGAGCTGGCCTGCGAGCTTTGCGCGCGGGCGCAGCTGGACGACGTCGTCGACCGCGCCGGTCAGAAAGATCAGCAGAAACGACACGCCGAGCAGGGGGTAGTTGATGCTCATGCTCGGGTGCGGGATCAGCACGGGCGGCCAGTGGAAGTACCACGTGCCGATGAGCTGGACGACGAGGGCGGCGACGAGCCCGAGGAGCACCGCGACGCCTCCCATGCGGGGGATGGGCGTCTTGTTGATGCGGCGCTTGGAGGGATAGTCGACGGCGTTCAGGCGGATCGCCAGGCGCCGTGCGAGCGGTACGCAGGCATAGGTGGTGATAAAGGCCGCCGCGGCCACACAGATATATGGAATGAGGAACTCCATGGACAAGGCGAAACCACCGTTTGCGGACGAAAAATGGTCAGAACTCAAGACATGATACCGGAGTTTCATTCCGTGACCTACCCGGATGGCCGGTCAACACCGTCATACCATGATGGCGCTTTTGGGTCGGGGCCGTCGGTGCAAATCGGGGACGTACCTGTTGCGTGCATGCATGCACGCAACAGGTACGTCCCCGATTTGCACTGCGCCCGAAAACTGCCCCGTCCCAAAAGCGCCACCGCACGGTTTATCATAGGCACCATGTAGATATCCCGAATGCGTACGGCAAAGGAGCATGCAGTATGGCGGAGCGCAGGGAGAATCCCCGTAAGGCGGCGCGCGCGGACGCGGCGAAAAAGCACATCGAGCAGATGGCCGCGCGCTATGCGAAGGAAATCGAGCAGGCGCAGCAGGGCACGGTGCGCTACGACGGCGCCCCGGCCCATGAGGTCGAAGAGGGGCGCGTCCCCCAGGTGAACGTCGTCGACGCCGATGCCGTCGCCATCATCTTGGAAAACGGGCGCGGACGTGCCGCCTATTGCGATCTCGCGGTCCTCGATTTCGCCTCGTTCGTGAATCCCGCCGGCGGCTTCTCGCGCGGCGCGACCGGTCAGGAGCAGTCGCTGTGCCGCGAGTCCTATCTGGGCAACGTCCTCGAGACGTTCGGCGACTGGTACGCCGAGAACCGGCGCCGTAACCTCAACTGCGAGCTGTACCGCAACCGCGCGCTGGTGGTGCCTGCCGTGCGCTTCGGCCGCGGCAAGATCCACGCCTACGCCGACGTGGTCGTGGCGGCCGCCCCGAACGCGCGCCGCGCCCGCTCGGAGTACAAGGTCTCCGATGAGGTCCTTGCGGACGCCATGCGCGACCGCATCCGCTTCGTGCTCGACCTCATCGACGCCCGCGGAATCAAGAAGGCCGTGCTCGGCGCATACGGATGCGGCGCCTTCGGCTGGGACGCGAGCGCGGTTGCCGAGATGTTCCGCGCGGAGCTCGCCTCGGGCGCCCATGCGCTCGAGGAGGTCTGGTTCGCCATCCCCAAGACCCGCTACGACGACAACCTCCCGCGCTTCGAGCACGCCTTCGCCTGCTTCCCCGAGCAAAACGGCGAGTCCTACTCCGACATGCAGGCCGCCCGCGCCAAGGCCGCGGCGGATGCTGCGGCGGAGGCGGCCGCCGAGGAGGAGGACGACTGGAGGAAGTACCTGTAATGGCGCGACGGGTCTCCTCGTTCGCCAAGGTGCCCGAGGCGCTCGGGGCCCACATCGATGTCGAGGAGCTGCTCGACCTGTTCGCCGAGGGCGACGCGCAGGTGGGCAACACGGCGTTTGCCGGGCTCGAGCTTTCCTACGAGGACGCGGGGTCGGCGACGTTCGATACCGTGGCGTTTCGCGGCTGCACGTTCGACGGCGTCGATTTCAGCGGGTGCACGTTTCGCGATGTGCGCTTCCAGGGCTGCCGGTTCATCCGGTGCTCCATGGATCGGGCGTGGTTCAACCGCTGCGATATGGTCGACTGCTCGGCGCCGGGCCTGAGCCTCCTGCAGGCCCGGCTCGCCGGCGTCGCCGTCTCCTCGAGCGACCTGAGCTATGCGAACCTGTCCGAATGCACCGTCGACCATCTGTGCATGCGCGCGGTGCGCCTGATCGAGGCGGCGATGCAGCGGACGCGCCTGAAGCGCGTGGAGCTCGACGGATGCGATCTGACGCGTATCGACGTGTTCGGTACGCCGCTTGCGGGCATCGACCTGTCGACCTGTGAGTTCGCCGCCCCGGTGCTCTCGAGCGACTTTCGCGAGCTGCGCGGCGCGAACGTGAGCGTCGAGCAGGCCCTCGCGCTCGTCGGCCTGCTGGGCGTGACGGTCGCGGACGATTAGGGGCGCAGATGCAACGGCCGGTGCCGGATCGGACCGGCTGCAGGGCGCCACGGGGCGCCCAGCGCGGAATGAATTAATCGGTGCTTCCTTACAGCTCCAGCGTCGCGATGTAGGCGCGCAGCTCGCCCTCGAACATGGAGACGAGGCGGCGCTTGTCGTCGGTCATGGTGGTGTGCACCAGGATGCGCGCCACGCGTGCCGGCGGCTCCTCGGTGGGGTGGCGCATCACCAGGTCGGGATGGCGCTCGATGAGCGGCCGCGCGATGGACTGGGGCGCTATGCACCAGCTTTCGGGCGCGTCCATGAAGGCGCCCAGCTGCGAGGCGGTGCCGACCGTGATCTTGGGATGGGCGAAGCGGGCGAAGTAGTGGCGGTGCCACGTCTGGTAGTCGGGGGAGTAATGGGTGTTGATCTCGTGCTCCCTGGCGAGGTCTGAGGCCTGGCCGCTGCGGGCGAATGCGCTGTCGCGGTGGCAGAGGATGACCCATCGGTCTCGGAACAGCTCGCGCGCGGCGAGGTCGGGATAGCGCTCCAGCGCGAAGGCGAGGCCGACATCGGCCACGCGCTCCTCCACCTCGCGGTTGATGACCGGCGACATGCTCGTGCGCAGCTCGAGCAGGATGTCGGGGTGGTCCGCTATGAACGTGCGGTAGAAGGGGAGCAGCAGATGCCCGTTCAGGGAGTCCGCTGCGGCCACGATGAGCCGCTGGCGCTGCGGGCGCATGTCCACCCGGGCCGCCTCGTCGTAGAGCGACAGGATGGCGCTCGCTATGGGCACGAGCCGTTCCCCTGCGGGCGTGAGGGCCACCTTGCGCACGCCGCGGCGACGCTCGATGAGCTGGTGGCCGATGTCGGTCTCGAGCGAGCGGATGCGCTCGCTCGCCGTGCTCTGGGTGATGAACAGGTGCTCGGCCGCGGCGGCTATCGTTCCGGATTCGGCCACGGCGACGAACGTCTCGAGATCTTCTGGGCGCATGGGCATGGCGGGCTCCTTCGTGTGGGGCGGGCGATCGGGACGGCGCATCTTGTCGGCACGGGGGTCGTGCCTGCGGTGAGGGGGCCGATACGTTGCCTTTCCGGCACCTTTCCTCTCCATAATATCGAAAACGCCGATATTAAAGCCGATGAAAACCCGATTTATGCTCTCGACGTCAGCCGTGATACTGATGGGCGGATGTAGGCGACGGGCCGCTCGGCGGCCGCAAGAACAGGAGAGGCGCGTGGAGACGGCAAGTATCCAGATCGAGATCTTCCTGCTGACGGGAATCGGGTTTTTCTGCGGGCGCAAGGGCATGCTGAGCTTGAAGACGCGCGAGCAGCTCATCGACTTGCTGTTCGCGGTGATCCTGCCGGCGTCCATCCTCGACTCGTTCCAGGTCGAGCTCACACCCGCGGTGATCGAGCAGACACTCGGGGCGTTTCTGGTGTCCTGCGGCATCCAGGTGTTCTACTGGGTGTGGAACCATCTGTTCTATCGGGGGACGACGCCGGACCACCGCGTGTGCCTGCGCTACGCCACCATGGTGTCGAACGCGGGGCTTATCGGCATGCCCATCGCCGCGGCGTACTTCGGCTCGCGCGGGCTTTTGCTGGCATCTATCTTCCTCATTCCGCAGCGCGTGTTCATGTGGTCGTACGGCCTGAGCATGTTCACTGATTCCAGCGGGCGCGAGGTGGTCCGCAAGCTGGCCACGCACCCCTGCATCGTCTCGATCGCCATCGGCATCGGCGTCATGGTCCTCTACACGGCGGGCATCCAGCTGCCCGCTCCCGTGACGGCAACGGTGTCCGCGCTTTCGGATTGCTCGACGGCGCTGGGCATGGTGGCGGTCGGCGGCATCCTGTCGGACTGCCGGCTGCGCGACGTGGTGAACCGCGAGGCGCTCACCTACAGCCTGTACCGGCTCGTCCTGATTCCCCTTTGCGTGGCGGGCCTGCTGCTCGTGCTGCCGGTGGACCCGCTCACCGCGCAGGTGTCCATCCTCCTGACGGCCATGCCCGCGGCGAGCACGACCGCCATGCTGGCATCGAAGTACCGGGGCGATGCGCCCTTCGCGTCCGAGCTGGTGCTCAGCTCCACGCTGCTGTCCCTGGTGACCGTGCCGGGCGTGTGCACGGCGCTCTCCATGGTGTGGTAGGGGGGGGCTTGCGACCGAGCCGGTCGCACGCGCACGCAGCGGTATCTGCTGCCGCGCGGAAACACCCGTTTGAGGTCCGGGTCCGGTAAGGACGTTCTCCCCCTCCCGGATCGAAGTACCGGTTCAAACGGGCGTTCCTGCGCGACAGCGGGGCGCCTCTCGTACGTCCCGGGAAGGGGCCGTGCGAGAGGCGCCCCGCGTTTTCTCGCGCGCCGTCAGCCGCGATGGCGCCACATATGGTCGACGGGGCCCGAACCGCGGCCCAGATCGAGGCCAGCGGCGAGGGCGCCGGTCAGATAGGCCTTCGCCTGCTCGACGGCATCGGAGAGCGTAAGGCCCCGCGCCAGCCCGCAGGCGATGGCGGACGACAGCGTGCACCCGGTGCCGTGCGTGTTCTCGGTCTCGATGCGCTCGTGCGTGAACCAGGTGATACGCGGGCCTGCTGTGCCCATGGGTTCGGCGAGCACGTCGTTGGCGTCGGCGACGCCGTGGCCGCCCTTGACGAGGACGGCGCAGCCGAAGCGCTCGGCGAGCTCGCATGCCGCCGCCTGCTGCTCGTCGGCATCGGAGATCGACCTGCCGGCGAGGGCGGTCGCCTCCGGTATGTTGGGCGTGATCACGCGCGCGAGCGGCAGCAGCCTGCCCGTGAGCGCCGCCGAGGCGTCTTCGTTGATGAGGCGCGCGCCCGACGTGGCGACCATGACGGGGTCGACGACGATGTTTTCGGCGCGCCAGCGCTCGAGACGCTGCGCGATCGTCTCGATGATGGCGGCCGAGGACACCATGCCGATCTTCACCGCTGCGGGCGGGATGTCCTCGAACACCGCGTCGATCTGCTCGCCGACGAACTCGGGCGTCG
>DGYMJ06203__coassemble_314_pt1 | contig 49521 bp, 45 predicted proteins | sample DGYMJ06203__metabat2_high_PE_015 | metagenome-assembled genome bin DGYMJ06203
ATCATGATCACGCACGATCTGGGCGTCGTGGCCGACATGGCCGACAAGATCATGGTCATGTACGCGGGCCGTCCCGTGGAGTTCGGCACGGCCGAGGAGATCTTCTACGACTCCCGCCATCCCTACACCTGGGGCCTCATCCGCTCCATCCCCGACCACGCGCTCGAGGAGAAGAAGGAGCTCACCCCGATCGCGGGCAACCCGCCGTCGCTCGTGAACCTGCCGAGCGGCTGCCCGTTCGCCCCGCGTTGCCCGTATGCCGTCGACGTCTGCCACGAGAAGGTCCCCGGCCACATCACGACCGAGACCGGCCATTACTCCGCGTGCCACTTCGCCGACGACCCGAACTTCCTCAAGTTCGCGCCCGAGAACTCCCGCACGCGTGCCGACCTGGCAGCGCGCCAGAAGGCCGCCTCGACCGAGAAGAAGGAGGCATAAATGGCTGAGAACACCCCTCTGCTCAAGGTCGAGCATCTGTGCAAGGAGTTCCCCGCGGAGTCCGGCGTGTTCGCGGGCCGCTTCGCCAAGAAGGTCTCTGCCGTCAACGACGTGAGCTTCGAGATCATGCCGGGCGAGACGCTGGGCTTGGTCGGCGAGTCCGGCTGCGGCAAGTCCACGACGGGCCGTTCCATCATGAGGCTCACGCGGCCGACGTCGGGCAAGGTCTACTTCGAGGGCCGCGACGTCTCTAAGATGAGCAAGCGCGAGCTCAAGGACCTTCGCCGTCAGATGCAGTTCATCTTCCAGGATCCGTACGCGAGCCTGAACCCCCGCATGACGATCGGCGAGATCATCTCTGAGCCGCTGCAGATCCACGGCGACGGCCGCAGCGCAGCCGAGCGCAACAAGTACGTGCGCGAGCTGCTCGACATCGTCGGCCTGAACCCGGAGCACATCAACCGCTACCCGCATGAGTTCTCCGGCGGCCAGCGTCAGCGTATCGGCATCGCCCGCGCGTTCGCGCTGCATCCCAAGCTCATCATCTGCGACGAACCGGTCTCCGCGCTCGACGTGTCCATCCAGGCCCAGGTCCTGAACCTGCTGAAGGAGCTCCAGAAGCAGTTCGGCACGGCGTACCTGTTCATCGCGCACGACCTGTCCGTCGTGCAGCACATCTCAGACCGCGTGGCCGTCATGTACCTCGGCAAGATCGTGGAGCTCTCCGACTGGAAGACGCTGTACGCCGAGCCGCATCATCCGTACTCGCAGTCGCTCCTGTCGGCGGCCCCCATCCCGGACCCCGACCTGATGAAGTCCCGCCGCCGCATCATCCTCGCGGGCGACCCGCCCTCGCCGATCGATCCCCCGAGCGGTTGCCGCTTCCACACGCGCTGCCCGATCGCCAAGGAGATCTGCGGCGCCGAGCAGCCCGACTTCAAGGAAGTCGAGCCCGGGCACTTCTGCGCGTGCCACTTCGCGGCCCCGTACCCCATCAAGGAGTCCCATATCGATCTCTAGGATCGATGCGCACCTGTCCAGGTCGCTTGAGGCCCCGGCTTTTGCAGCCGGGGCCTTTTTGATGCCGGTCGCCGTGGGGCGCCATCTTGTGCGCGGTGCGGGCCATGCGGCCCGATGATAGGGGGTTCGGTGGAGGCCCGCGCGAATTGCTACAATGTCCAAAACCTTGAGTGAGGAGCCTCTATGCGATCGGATATTCGTGTGATGAGCCGTCGGGATCTGCTGCGCGCGACGATAGCTGCGGCGGGCGCTCTGGCGCTTGCGGGGTGCACGGATCTGAGGGGCGGGGAAGGGTCCGCCGAGCTCGAGGGCGGCGACCCGCGCGAGGGGGCCATCGCCGTCTCGTCGGTCAAGCCGCTGTGCATCGATCCGTTCAACGCCGTCGACGAGGCAGGCGCCCAGATCTGCTTCCAGCTGTTCGACCCGCTCATGCGCTATGACTACGAATACGGCGTGCTCACCTGTCTTGCCGCCGAGAGCTACACGGCATCCGAGGACCAACGCGAATTCACCTTCACCATTCGCGAGGCCTATTTCCATAACGGCGAGGCGGTCCGCGCGCAGGATTTCAAGCGCGGATGGGAGCGCATCGCCAATCCGTCGAGCGCAGCCGCGGGGGTGCTGGGCACCTCGAACGTCGCCTTTTTGTTCTCGCTCGTCGAGGGCTATCAGGACCTGCGCGAGGGGCGCGCGAGCGGGCTGTCGGGCATCACCTGCCCCGATGACCGCACGCTTGTGGTCCGCCTGTCTTCGGCCTATGCTGACTTCCCCTATGTGTGCGCGCACCACTGCTTGGTGCCCGTGCCGGATGATGCCGACGCGGACGCCGAGGCGTTCTCGCGCATGCCGGTGGGAAACGGTCCCTACAAGATGACCGAGGCGTGGGACGGCCAGTCCGCGCAGATCGACCTGTCCCGTTTTCTCGACTACGCGGGCACCGTCACGACGATCGACACGGTCCGCTTCACGTTCTACGACACCGTGGACGACGCGTACCGTGCCTACGAGGCCGGCGACGCCACGCTGGCGCCGTGCCCGATCGAGAGCGTCGACGCCAACGCGGCGAGCTGGAAGTCCTCCGACGACGAGCGCCTGAGGATCACGTCGGGACGCCGCTTCGTGCTCGGCGTGTCGCCGGTCGTGTCGTATCTGGTCTGCAACACCTCGGTCGCCCCGCTGGACGATGTGCGCTTCCGCCGTGCGATCTCGCTCGCCATCGACCGCGACGGCATCTCCAAGCGCGTCTACCGCGATGCGCGGATGCCCGCCGACGGCATCGTCGCGCCCGTGGTCCCGGGGTACCGCGAGGGCGCCTGGCCGTACTGCACCCATGACAACGACGCGGCAGAGGAGCTGCTCGACGAGCTGTACCCGGCGGGTGCGGGCGGCGTGCGCGACGTCACGCTGACGATCACCTACGGCGAGGACAGCGGGCAGAGAAACGCCATGGAGCAGATCGCCGAGAGCCTCTCCGCGGTGGGTATCGCCTGCGAGCTCGAGGAACTGCCCTTCGAGGACCTCTACGTCCGCTATCGCTCCGGCTCGTTCATGCTGGGGCGCTACGACTGGTCGTGCGATTTCGCCAGCATGGACAACGTGCTGTACCCGCTGTTCCATTCGGCGTCGCTCAGCGCGTACAACTTCTCCCGCTATGCGAACGAGCAGGTGGACACCTGCATCAACGAGGCACGGTCGACGGGAAGCGAGGGGGAGCGCACGAGCAGGCTGCAGGAGGCGGAGGACATCGTCGCGCAGGACTGCCCGGTCATCCCGTATCTGTTCGGCAGCTATGCCTATGTAGGCAACCAGCGCATCGAGCAGCTCCACATCGATGCCGACGGCTTCGCCCATCTGGGGGAGGCGGAGCTTGCGGACTGATAGGGCCCTCTGCGTCTTGGATGCGGGGAAATGGCCTGTGACCTGCGGAACTGTACGGCTCGTGCATTCATTTCCAAATTTCTCAAAAAAGTACTTGCGCGCGCGGGAGACTTTGGGTTAATATCTTTCTCGCTGAAAGGCAAGTCGGAGTGGCGGAATTGGCAGACGCGCTAGCTTGAGGTGCTAGTGACCATTTCTCGGTCTTGCGGGTTCAAGTCCCGCCTCCGACACCATCGAGTGTCAAGCCTCCTTCGGGAGGCTTTTTTGTTACCGATCGACCAAGTCGACTATACTGCGATACAAGTTCTGGGCGGCGCTCCGCGTCCGCCGGATCGGAGGTGCGTATGGAATCCATGGTCGGTGAGGAGTTTGCCGAACTCGCCCGTCTGGTCGAGTTGACCAGCGACGCGGTGGCGCTCTGCAGTCTCGACGGAACCGTGCTCCATGTGAACGAGCAGATGAGCGCACTGGTGATCGAGGAGCGCGAGGGCATCGTCGGTCAAGATATCAAGGACCTGCTCTACAGCAACCTGTTTGAGCGCGCGGGCGGCCACAGGCTGCCGTTCTCGCTCGACGGCGAGGACAACACGTGCATGCTCAAGCTGCTCGACGGCTCGTTCATCCCCGTCCGCGTCCGCGCTTCCGAGGTCTCGCCGCGCTCGCTCGGCATGGGCGGTATGCTTGCGCATCGCGTGCTCGTGGTCATCAGGAGCCTCGAGGAGCAGTATTCCCACGACCGGCAGACGCAGCGGCTCTTCTCGGAGCTCCAGGCGGTCAACAGGCGGCTTTCGGGCACGCTGTCGGTCATCATGACGGCCGCCGGCTCCAAGGACCTGCCTTCGCTTCTGGATGCGGTGCTGAACAAGATCGTCGAGACGCTCGACGCGGACGGCTCGTCGATCTACTTCTCGGAGAGCGGCGGGTTCAAGCTGCGCGGCATCAGCTACGGGCTGGCGCGCGACTACGTGCCCGAGTTCATCCCGTACGGCGCGGGCATCCCCACCTACGTTCTGCATGAGCAGCGCCCCTGCAACCTCACCATCGCGCCGGCTGCCTACGGCCAGGGCATCGAGTCGAGCATCTTCTACGACATCGATACGCACGTGAGCACGAAGCTGCGCGTGGAGAACGTGCCGCCGTACCGGACGCTCATCGCGGTGCCGGTGTTTTTCGGCACGCAGGTCCTAGGCATCCTGGAGCTCGGCTGGAAGCGCCCGCGCCGCCCGCGCTCGCTCGACGCCCGCGTGCTCGAGGTCATCTGCGACTACCTGTCGATCGAGCTCGTCAGCCTCGTGAGCAGTCTGCGCGCACAGCGCACCGAGGAGCTCACGCGCTCGCTCAACCGCATGCGCGAGTTCATCTTCGGGCAGGACGGCGACCATGCATCCATCTGGCGCGCCGTCTCGGAGGAGGTGCACCGCGTGCTGCAATGCAGGACCTGCGCGGTGCCGTACGACCATGAGCGCGGCTGCTACTACATCGATTTCGAGGGCGGCAGCCGCGTGTGCCTGCCCGGTTCGATCGAGGAGATGTTCTTCTCCACGACCGCCCCCGCCGCGCGCGTGGACCCGGCGGCGCGCATGTCGTTCGTGCGCGAGCAGAGCGCCTGGTCGACCTCGCCCGAGGACCTCAAGACCGTGCGGCTGGTGCGCGTGGACCAGACGACCTGGGCGGGGGAGTGGCTGGCGTCGCGGGGCCTGCCCAGCCAGGGCGTGTTCTTCGACCTGCGCGAGAGCCTGCCGCCCGGCGTGGTGGACAGCGAGGGCAACGAGATCCATGAGGAGGCGGGCTACGCCGACGGCGTGCCGCTCATGATGCTGCTGTTGCGCGACAGCACGCAGGAGCCGATCGACGATATCGAATACGACTACCTCGTGCGCCTGGCGCACGATATCGAGATCATGACGCATGGCCTGCGCCAGACGAACTCCGAGCGCCGCATCGCCCAGACGCTGCAGGTCGGTATGCGCAACAGTCTGGGCCAGGTGCCAGGCATCACGGCAGATTCGCTCTACTCGTCCGCCACCCGCCAGGCTCTCGTGGGCGGCGACTTCTACACGCTCATCCGCCTGCCGGACGACCGCGCGGTCATGATCCTCGGCGACGTGTCGGGCAAGGGCGTGGAGGCGGCGTCGATGTCGGCGCTCGTCAAGACGGCGCTCACGGCGTACGCGTGGGAGGGGGCCAACCCGCGCGACATGGTCCGGTCGCTCAACAGCATGCTCATGAGCTTCTCGCGCGTGGAGACGTTCGCGACGATGTTCGTGGCCAAGATCGATCTGCGCACCGGCACGGCCGCCTACTGCTCCGCAGGCCATCCGCCGACCGTGCTGATCCATCCCGGGCGCCCGGGCGCGCAGGATGCGTCGAATGCGAGCGAGATGGAGCTGCTGTCCGTGCAGTCGGGCGTGGTCGGGGCGTTCGAGAACATGGTGTACGAGGGGGGCGTGTTCTCGTTCTCGCCGGGCGACATCCTGTTCATGTATACCGACGGCGCCATCGAGGCACGCAGTGCCGACCGCCAGTTCTTCGGGGAGCGCCGCCTGTTCGACGTGCTGCTGCGCGCATCGGTCAACGGGGTCGAGGGGCTGTGCCAGGAGGTGCTCGCCGAGCTCGACGCGTTCAGCGGATCGGCCCTCGATGACGATATCGCGCTCGTGGCGCTGCGTTTCGACACGGTGGGCGGGTCTGTCGGCTAAGGGAGCGCCGGCCCCCGTGCCGATGCCGGTCCAGGCCCGGACGGGGCGATCGACGGTACGCTATAGTCACGCCGCCTCGTCGACGGTACGCCATAGGCACGTTTTTCGCTCGAAAACGTGCCTATGGCGTACTCTCGACGGGGCGGCGTGCCGTATGCGTACGTTCGATGAGGGCGACCGGCGCGGGGTGACCGGCGCGGGGCGATCCGGGATGGAATGCTTCGACCAGCGTTTCCAGGGGGCCCGGTCCGTTCATTCATGAATCAGCGGGGGTGTCAAGGAGCGAATCCTGGGCAAATGTCAAGACCGGCTCTATTGATTCATGAATGAGCGGGGGCCTGTGCCCGGGGCGACCGCGATGCGCGGGCGCCATCGCGCCTTTCGCCTGCGGCGGTGAATAGAGCGCGCCCGCGCGGGGAACCATGACCGTATGAACGAGTGGAACGACATAGCGGTGATCACCCCGACCGGCGATATCGATATCAGCACGGTCGCGTCCCTGCGCGATCAGATCGACGCGCTGGTCGCTTCCGGCGTTCGGCGCATCCTCGTCAACTGCAAGGGCGTGGCGTTCATCGATTCCTCGGGGCTCGCGTGCCTGCTGTCCCGTTCGCGAAGGCTCGCGCAGATGGGCGGTCTGCTCTCGCTCGTCAACACGTCTCCCGGGGTGACGCGCTCCATGCAGATTGCGCGCCTGATCGACGCGCTGCACGTGACCGCTGCCGTTCGGCCTCCGGTCCCGCTGCTGAAGCCCGGCGTCATGCCCCTGTGGAGCAAAAGCATCTCCATCCAGCGGGGCGTCGAGAACCTCGGGTACTACCGCCATCGCGTATCAGACATGATCTCGGCCCTGCACATGGACGACAGCGACCGTTTTGATGTGGCGCTGGCGGCGGGCGAGGCGCTGTCCAACGCCTATGACCATGCGAACGGGGGCGAGGGGTGCATGATGCTCGTCGCGGCCTATCCCGACCGCGTGGTCGTCGAGGTGCGCGACAGCGGTCAGGGCTTCGAGATCGCGGCGGACGAGGAGCCCGATGAGAGCGAGGAGCGCGGGCGGGGCATCAAGCTCATGCGCATGCTTGTCGACAGCGTCGAGGTGAGGCGTCGCGAGGACGCGCGAGGCACGCTCGTGCGCCTGATCAAGCTCCTGAAGCCCGCCGCGTAGGAAGCCTGGTCGAGCGCCTGCGGACGCCGGCAAGATGGTTCGCATGAGCGAAGGGAGTCCCTGGCGAGAGGGGCACCGAGGCGGCTCGGATGCTCTGTATATAGGACAGAGAGATGGGCCCGAGCTTGCGGGCTCACGAAAAAGGGGCCCGCGCTGGGCCCCTGTGACGGTCTGGAGGCGAAGCCCGGATTCGAACCGGGGGTAAAGGCTTTGCAGGCCTCTGCCTTACCACTTGGCCACTTCGCCGATATGAAAAGAGCCGATTCGAGTAAAACCGGCTCCCTGCATGCGATGGAGCGGACAACGGGGCTCGAACCCGCGACCCCAACCTTGGCAAGGTTGTGCTCTACCAACTGAGCCATGTCCGCTTGCGAGAAAGTAATATACGCGAATTCTAAAGACTTCGCAAGGGGAAATCTGAAAAAGTTTTCAACCGGCCGTTTACGCACTACTATGCACTACATTGAGTGTTGGCATCTGAAGGAAAGAGCGTCGTGTTTCGGATCCTCGTCTTTGTCGTCCTCGTCTTCCTGATTGCGCGGGCAATCGGGTGGTTTGTCCAGAAATACCAGGATTCTCACGGATCCGGTCGCCTGTTCAAGCGCATGCTCTCGGACGGCACGATCGACGAGAGCGTTTACGCGGGCGCGTCGTGGCGCGAATCCGAGCGGTTTGGACACCGGCGGCGTCGGGCGGTGCTCGCCAAGGAGCAGCGCCGGTTCGTGCGCGACTCGCGTCGGTATCTGCGCAACCAGTATCTCGAGACGTGCACCCCGTCGCTGTACCAATACATCATCATCTTCCTGATCGCCTCGGTTTTAGGGCTTGTGTTGGAAACCATCTACACGTTTGCCGTGTTCGGTATCGTGGAGAGTCGCGTGGGGCTCGTATGGGGCCCCTTTTCGCCCCTGTACGGCTTGGGGGCCGTGCTGCTCACGCTGTGCCTCTGGCAGGTACGCGAGCGGCCCTGGTGGCAGATCTTTCTGATCTCGGCGGCTCTTGGCGGCACACTCGAGCAGTGCGCCGGTTGGAGCATGGAGCATTTCGCGGACCTGCAGTCGTGGACGTACCTGGGGTTGCCGGATCATATCACCCAGTGGATCGCATGGCGGTTTCTGGCCATGTGGGGCGTGATCGGCCTAGTGTGGTGCAAGGCGATCATGCCCGAGCTGATTTTCCGCATCGGCGAGCCGACGACGCGCCAGCAGCGGATCGTCGTCGGGGCGCTGTCGGTTTTCATGGTGCTGGACATCGTCATGACGCTCGCGTGCTTCTGGCGCGCCGGCCAGCGGCATCGCGACGTGCCGCCGCGCAATCCGTTCGAGGTGTATGTCGACACCCACTTCGACGACGAGTTCATGGAGCGCACGTTCGAGAACATGGAGATCGGAGAGGATCTGCCGATCTCGGATAAGTAGGGGAGCGCGACGAGCGCGCGAGGGGATTCGGGTCAGGGCGAGCCCATGCTTCTGAGCTAGTGTTTTGCGGTCGATCTCGCGCTGGCAAAATTTTTTTGAAAAAGTGCTTTACAGACCCGATGGGCTTCGGTATATTATTCCTCGCGCTGAAGAGCGCACCACCTGAACGGGCGTTTAGCTCAGGGGGAGAGCGCTTCCCTGACACGGAAGAGGTCACAAGTTCAAATCTTGTAACGCCCACCACGAAATTGCAGCTCGGGAGCCGAAAGGCTCCCGAGCTTTTTTCTTATGCCATCAAATTGAGAGAGATAGGGGGCCGACGAATCGGCCGATGTCTTTTTCTCTATTGCGGCGGTTTTTGGTGGGAGGCACCCGTCGCCCCTGGAACGGCCCGTCTATGTACTGGGCGATATCGAAGAGCGCATAGTACGCGTCGCGGTGCGGAATCCATGGCGTTCATAGAACGCGAGGGCCATATCGTTGCCTTCGGAGATCGTGAGCTCGACCTCGCGAATGTTGCGCTGCGAGAATTCGCGACGAGCCCAATCCATGAGCTGCGAGCCGACGCCTTGCCCCCGCTCCTCGGGAAGCACGACAAGATCGTCGATGCTGCCGATGCCGTCATCGAAGCCGAGCTTGATGAACCCGACGGGTCGATCGTCGAGCTCGGCCACGGCGGCCCATCCGTGCCTTGATGTGAGCTCATCGCAACAGGCCTCGGTCCAATCGTCGACCGTGTGCTCGGTGTAGCGTGCCGCGTACGCTTCCGAGATCTTGCGCTGATGGTTCGCCAGCTCCTGCAGAAACAGGCGAACAAGCTCTCGCTCGTCTTCGGAAACGCGGCGAATCGCCAGCATGTTCTTGCCGTCTGCATCCATAGCGGGCCCATCCGTTCCGTGCGGCTTTCAGTACGGAACATGATAGCAAGCTCGGGACAGTCGACTTGGATTGCATCCAGGAGATCGACGAGACCCGCTAGCGGGGCTCATAAGCGAGGCACCGACCGACGCACTTCGCGCCGGTCGGCGCTTCGCCGGGAACGAGCCGCAAGGCGAACACCTCAGGAGTTCAAACCCTTGAGGCCGTGGCACAGCCAGTCCATCGGGATCGGGTCGGTGCAATAGCCGGCCACGAGGATCGCCTGCGCGTGCGCGCCGCAATCGCCGGTCTGCACGACGGCGCGGCAGCGGTCTCGCAGTTGGTAGAAATCGGGGATGTAGGTCACCTCGGTCACGTTCTTCTCGCCGAGGAGCCCCGTGATGAACGAGAAGTCCTTGGGGTTCTGGTCGCGCATGAGATCCGAGACGATCGCCGCCTCGAAGTCTCCCACCTCCACGAGCGTGCCGGCAATGTCCTGAAAGCTCGGCGAGCCGCTGACCGCCTCGAGATCGAGGTACTCGACCTCAGGCGAAAGCGGCCAGAGGGCCTGCGCACAGGTTCCGCTGCCCGCGTCGGCCACGAAGATCATCTCCCCGTGTCGGATGCTCGCCACGATGGCGGCGAGCCGTTCGTTCAGGATACGTTGACGCATGGCTACTCCTCTCCCTGCGCGCATGCGGGACGGTCGCACTCGGTGATCTCGCGCAGCACTCGACAGGGGTTTCCTGCGGCTACGACGCCGGCCGGCACGTCGCGTGTGACCACGCTGCCTGCGCCGATCACCGTCCCGCGGCCCACGGTCACGCCCGGCAGGACCGTGACGTCTCCTCCGATCCACACATCGTCCTCGATGGTGATGGGGAGCGCCCGTTCGAGACCGGCGTTGCGTTCCTCCACCGTGAGCGGGTGCTGCGCCGTGTATGCGCCGAAGTTCGGCCCGATGAAGACGTGCTCGCCTATGCGAATGGGCGCGCCGTCCATGAGGTAGGCGCCGTGGTTGATGAAGCTCCCGGCCCCGATGCTCACGTTGTAGCCATAGTCGACATACAGCGGGCCCAGGATCTCGACGCCTTCGCCCATCTGCCCGAGAAGCGCGCGCAGGATCTTCTCGCGTCCCTCGCGATCGCTCGGAAGCGTCTGGTTGAGCAGGAAGCAGGCGTCGTCCGCGCGCGAGCGCTTCTCGCCGAGCTCCGCATCGTTGTTCGCGTCGTACCAGAGCCCGCGATCGCGGCGCTGGGCCTCCGTCATGGTCTCGTCCGTCATATTCGGCTCCCTTCTTCCGGCGCCAAGCGCCCGATCGACAAGGGGTCCGAAAGGCGCGCATCCAGGGCGCGCGCCAGAAGACCCCCCAGATAACAGTCCTCGAGGTCGTCTCGACGCTCGAGGCGCGGGACGAACTCTTTGGGAATCCACTGCTCCAACATGTCCCGCACCTGCTCGAGCGCGGCGTCCTCATCGAGAAGCCCGCCCGTGCACAGGATGATGTCCGGGTTGAGCGCCGTCACCACGGCCGCAAGCGCGTGCGCGACAAGCTCCGGGCACGGCTTCGAGAAATCCTCGGGGTCGGGCGCCGTGAGGGCGCCGCGCGTTCCCGCGGGTATGAAGCCCACCATTCCCGCGAACTGGCCGGCCCCCGTCACGACGGCGCCGTTTGCGATCGTCGCCGTTCCGGGGCGCACTCCCACGGGGAAGTTGGCAAGGGTCACGGTTTTCTTCGCATCTCCGAGTTCGCGAAAGAAGCCGTATGCCTTGAGGTGCATGTCGTTGGCTGCGAGCGCGGGAACACCGAGTTCCCTCTCGAGGTCGGCCACGATGCCCATGCCGTCGAGTTCCGGGAGGTCGCAGTGGCTGACGACGCCTTCGGACACGATGCCCGGAATCCCCACGGACGCCTGCGCCGACTCCGGATGAGACCGTCTCCAGTCACCGAGAAGCCTCACGAGGGTAGCACCGTCAAGCTCGGACAGGCGCGTCTCGTCCCTGTCGAGGACGCACCCGGTCACGGAAAGCACGGCCCTTACGAGCACGCGCGCTCCGCGATCGATGTCGACATGTGCGGCGAGAACGGGGGAGAAGGCCTCGTTTGCGCGATAGAGCTGCGCGGTCCTGCCTGCGCCCCCGTGGCGCGCGCCCGCCGCAAGGATCTCACCAGTGCGGTTCATATCGTTGAGGGTTGCGTTCACGGTGGCGATCGAGAGCCCCGTCAGGTCGGAGAGCTCCCGTTTGGTATGGGCCCCGCCCTTCCAGAGGATGCGTCGAAGCGCGCTGATGCTCGGTTCTGCCAAGGATTTCACCAGCTTCCCCAGGTCGGCATAATTATTACAGACATTATTATAATGACTGTAATAATAGGGTCAAGACATGGGTGGGTTGCTTGGGGGCGGGTTCGTTCCAACCCATTCGGTTCCGTCCTGTCGGCAGATATCTCGGGTGCTTCGTCCGGGCGCTATCCTATGCTGCCGTCCGCCTCGCTGCCCGATAGCCGCCGTGCGGCTGCGACGACCTCCCGATAGCGCGGGTCGTCTCCCGCGAACTGCCTCCATTCGGGCGATTCGACCGTCGCGACAAGGGCCTGCCCCATCAGCGTCGCGGCCTCGTCAGCCTGGCGCGCCTTGTGTTCGGCCCATGCTTCGCCGGAGCGGGCGGGGTCGAGTTTGTCGACCAGGCGATCGTAGAGCGGGGATTCCGAGAGTGCGGGGGAAGGGACAGAAGCGATCTTGGCGGCATCGGCCGCGCGGCTCAGCGCCGCGACGGCGTCGTTCTGCTCACCTGCTCGACGAAGCACCTCGGCTTCCTCGAGCGCCATGCTGACGGGGTGCCAAGGGTTCACCGAGCCCATGTGCAGGGCGTCGAAGACCGTCTCGGAGGCCTTGCCGGCAGCGCGTGCGAACGCGGCGTCGCCCCGTATGCCCACCTCCTGCATGAGCGAGGAGAGCACGAAGCTCGCGGCGCGAAGCCGCTCTGCCTGCAGGAGGTCGAGGGCATCATCGGTGCGATCGGTCTTGCGGTACGACGAGACGAGCAGCATCACCGCGGTGCTTGCGTCCTGCCGCTTGGCGAGCGGCTCCAGCAGCGACACGGCCTCCTCATAGCGCCCTGCTTGGAAGAGCGTCGTCGCCTTCTGCTGCTGCGCAAGAAAGAGCACGGACGGGTCCGTCGCGACCTCGAGCGCCCGGTCGGCCAGGGTGAGCGCCTCTTCGGCGAGCGCTGCGGTGTCGGACGCGCCGTCCTGCTCGGCCGCCGGGCCGAACGGCGTCGCCATGCCGTCGGCCCATACCGTGAGGAGCGATGCGAACATGAGCAGCAGGTTCGCATCCGAATAGTGCTCCGTCGCGAGCGCCCGCAGGCGTTCTCGGGCTGCTGGAAGATCCTTCTCTCCCAGCGTGTAGACCTCGGCGTAGAGCGCGGCGGACTCCTCCTCGGTGAGCTCGTCGCGCCAGTCGAAGAGCTCGTCCAGCGTGATCGAGAACAACGCGGCGATGCGCGGCAGCAGGCTCACGTCGGGCAGGTTTTGACCGAGCTCCCATTTCGAGACGGCGGCCTTCGAGACCCCCAGGTGCGCGGCGAGCGCCTCCTGCGTGATGCCCATACGGCGGCGCTCGCGCAGGATCGTGCGGCAGATATTGACGGATACGCTCATGATTTCTCCCTTGAAATGACGGATAGGTGGCTGCCGGCTGCCATCTTCAGTATGAGGTCGCGCGCGGGTTGAATCAAAGGAGCGCTGGTTGACGTTTCTTGCGAGAGGTCAACCGGCACTCGACAGCATGCCCCGCCGGTGCAGGGGAATACCGGTCGATTCGTTCCGCGCTGCGGTGGTACGTGGGCGAAAGCAATCGATCAGCGGGCTTCCGAGAAAACCGCACAAATACTCGTTGACAGCAGATACCTTGCGCCATATAGTATGTGACATACAGTATACGACGAAGGGAGGTGTGCGGATGGAGGCGCAGATGAAACGCGGCTTTCTGGAGGCGTGCGTGCTCGCGGCGGTTTCCGGAGAGGAATCGTACGGCTACCGGATTGTCAAGGACGTCCCGGCATCCATGGGGCTCACGGAGTCCACGCTCTACCCGCTGCTTAAGCGTCTTGAGAAGGCGGGATGCATCACCGTCCGCTCCGCCGAGCATAACGGGCGGCTGCGCAAGTACTACCGCATCACGGAGGCTGGCAGAACTCGCATCGACGAGTTCTTGGCCGAATGGCCGTCCGTGCAGGAAATCTACCGCTACGTGGAGGGGGCGCGATCATGACAAGGGACGAGTTCGTTGAGAGGCTGGGCGAGCTGCTCGCTTGCCTGCCGGCGGATCAGGTGGAGGAGTCGAAGGAGTTCTATGCCGAGGCCATCGCCGACCGCATGGAAGACGGCATGAGCGAGGAGGAAGCGGTCGCCGCGGTCGGCTCCCCGCAGGCGGTTGCGGAGGCGATCCTCGATGACCTGCCCGCCGTGCCGCGCGCGATCGCAAAGACCAGGCGCAAGGGGAATGCGGTTCTGTGGGCTCTGGTGATCCTGGGATCGCCCCTGTGGATCGTTCTCGCTCTCGGTTTCGCCGCGGTGGCCGTCATGGTCTATATCTCCATCTGGGTGCTGGCGGCGTGCGTGTGGATCATCACGGCGGGCATGGGTGCTGTCGGTGCCGCCGCGTTTGTGCTCGCGACCACCGGTATCGCGATCGGGCACGCTCCGTTTGTCCTTGCCATGACGGGGGTCGGCTTCGCCTTCATCGGCGTGACGCTCTTGCTGGGCGCGGGCGCATGGGCCGTCACCAAGCAGATCGCTCGGCTCTCGGTCCTCTGGGTGAAAAAGGCCCTCTCCCCCTTCCGCAAGGATCGCGGCCGCACCTCGGGCGGGACGGGCGGCTCCCTTTCCGCCGAGCCGCACGCCGGCGGCAACGCGGCTTCAGATGGACCCGCGCACTTCGCCGTCGCGAGTCCGCTCAACTAGAAAGGACAGGTTATGACCAGCGCAAAGAAGACGTATTTAGCCGTGTCGGGCGGACTGGTGGCGCTTGGCATCGTTTTGGCGGCCCTTGGGTTCGTGGTCTCGGGTTTCGACCCGAGCGTGTTCACCGCGCAAATCGATATGCGCGACGACAGCATCGTACTCGGTGGCGTCGAGGTGGGCGATCCCACGGGCATCTTCCCCCTCGAGCAGATCGCGCAGCTCGGTGAGATCGACGTCTCGGCGCCCTCCGCGCCCGAGGCCCCTGCTGCGCCGTCGGCGCCGGGCGAGGGGGAGTAGCGCAGGGGCGCTTCACATGCGCCCCTTTTGCCGTCGTGGTTCATGCCGACTGCTGATCTTGCGGTTTGCGCCCGTCGGTCGAACCGTGTGCAGCGGCGGGGCAGTGGAGGCTGCGGGCGGAAAAGTTGCTGAAAAATCGACGTTGTAGACGGATCAAATCCGGACCCGCCCGAAACGCCACCTGCAGAGCCGACGTTTCCGCAGGTAGCGCCTGCGCGGGAAGTGCGCATTCGGGGCATTCGGAAACGAGCCGTCTACAACGTCGATTTTTCAGCAATTCTTGGGGCCGCAGCCTCCAGTCGGCTGCCATCATGTAAAGCCGCAGGGGACACGGGGCGGCTGCTCAAGGGTCCTCGACGTGCAACAGGGCTAAAGCAGCGCGGCGACCATCATAGTGGCCGCGATGCCCGCCAAGATGAGCGGCACCGTCCCGTCGATAAAGGCGGGCGCGGGCGGCAAGCGGTAGTACAAGACGTAGCACACGAGATTGATCGCAGAAAAAACGAGCACGGCGCCGCTGAGGATCGTCGGCCAGGGTTCGGCCAGCATATCCGCCTTCGACAGGGTCGCGACGCACCAGAGTTCGAAGACGCACCATGCCACGATGAGAAGCAGCTCGGTAGTGACCGGGCGTTCGAAAAAGCATCGCGTCGACAGGGCGAGCACCGCATACGCCAGAACTGCCGCAATAACAAATGTTCATCCGGATATCGAATGCGTGCCAGCGATGCGCGCGATATCCCATCCCGCAGCCCCGACACCGCCCAGGCCCGTTGCCGCCGCGCCGACGATGCAGGCGACGCCAACGCCGCGGATCAGACCGCTCGGACGCGCTTTTGGTCGGAAGAAGATCACCCACCAGGTTAGATAGAGCGCGGCGCACAGCGCCAACAGCGCATGTCCCGCTATCACGCCATATACGGAGCCCATATCCATCGCCTCCGATGCTCGCCGCACCCATTGTGCGCTTCGTATGGGTTCGAGGCACCGGGATATCGGCGTGCGACTCTCGAGATGCCGCAACAGGCTGTTGCTCGACGAGGGCGCTGCGCGCGGGGACAATGGTGGCAGGGCAACGACGAAAGGAGACCCCCATGATCATGAAAAACACGCTCGCGCGCCTGCGTCGCGAGCGCGGGCTGACCCAAGAGGAGCTGGCTCGCCGGCTCTACATCACCCGCCAGGCGGTGAGCCGTTGGGAGACCGGGGCGACCGAGCCCGGCATAGACATGATCAAGCTCATCGCGCGCGAGCTCGATGTCCCCATCACCGAGCTGCTGGACATGCCCGAGCACTACTGCCAGAGCTGCGGCATGATGTTCACCGCGCCCGACCAGCACGGGCACAACGCGGATGGCTCCGAGGCGGAGGATTTCTGCCGCTGGTGCTATGAGGACGGAGCCTACACCTACGAGACCACGATGGACGAGATGATCGAGGACTGCGCTCCGCGCATGGCGGAGGCGATGGGCTGGACAGTCGACGAGTCCGCCTCGCTGCTCGGCGCGGTACTGCCCACGTTGCGCCGCTGGAAGGATGGGGAGTAGGGCACCGCGTCGGGGCGGTGCGCTTTTACGCGAAAAGCGGAGGTTCGCAGGCGGGATGGCGGCGGCGGGGCGTGCCGTGCCGTCCCGCCGCACGTGATGCCGCCACACAAGAAGGGGACCGAAGCCCCCTGTCTTTTGAAGATGGCAGATGTCTTGTCATGTCTACAGATTCGCCACTGCGTAATCAGCCTCTTCCTGCGTAAACTTCTCGCCGTATTCAGAGGTCAGCTGGTCGCGGATGGCCTCGGGTGACATGCTCATCGTCTCTTGGTAATCACGTGCCTTCTCCAATGCATTCGCATTGTAGTCTGCCTGGAGATTGTCGATGGCGTACTGCGCTTCCTCGGTGGTGAACTTCTCTCCGTACTCAGAAACCAGCTGATCGAAGATTCCCTGCTTGGACATATGCATGGTGTCGCTATAGTTCTGCGCCTTTGCCAGCGCGTTGGCGTTCCAGTCGGCGTTGAGGTTGTCGATGGCGTACTGGGCGGCCTCTGGAGCAAACTGCCCGCCATATTCTGACACCAGCTGATCGTAGATGCCCTGTTTGGACATGTGCAGGGTGTCGCTGTAGGAAGTGGCCTGCGTCAACGCGGAGAGGTACTCCGTGGGAACATCGGGATCGACCGCGGGCTCGGTTTCGGCTTCGGTCTGCTCGGTGCTCTCCTGGGATTCTGTTGCGGCGTCTTGTTGAGCGGCGGCGACGGGCTCAGATTCGCCTTGCGGCGAATCATCGCTGCATCCCGTGAGCGCGCCGAGCGAGCCGATCGAGAGGGATAGCGCAAGAAAGGCGGTTGCGGGGATGCGGGCAGAGAGCAAGTAATTTCGTTTCATACTAATAGTTCCTTCCCAATTAACTGCTTAATACCAAGCTAGCCACTTGAAGTCGTTGCCCGCGCCTAGATCCTCACGGGATTCGGCAGGTGCTGTCGATTTCTCCTTATATGGCGCATCGGTTACGAAAGCATCGCTGACCATTGGGCCTGCAGAGCCAATACGATCGCTACCGAGAGAACGGAAATGACGAGCGCGACGACCGCAAGCGTCCGTCCGGACTTCTTGCCGCCCTTACGCGTGCTCACGAGGCTGCAAACGCCAAGCACCGCACCGACCAATCCAAAGATCGCGGACGCGTTGTTGATAATGGGGATGAAGCTCGTCAGCAGCGCGATGCCGCCGAACACGAGTCCGATGATCCCGCTTGCCGACATCGGTTTGCTTTGCATGTCTTGCATGGTTCGATTTCTCCTTCACGATCTGCAGCTACTTACCAGCATGAGGGCATCGTATCGCTCGAAAAGGAGGGTTTCATTAGCTGGGAGCTATTCAGAGCTGTGTGTCGGCGGCCTTCCGCGCGGTGGTATAGTTCGAGGTGTCATCGGGTGCCGCGGGGCCATCGCATGTGTCTCGCGCGCCGATGGGGACCTACGGCCACAAGGAGGCACCATGGACGAGCGCGGCATCGATCGGAGCACGAGCGATTATTGCGAGGAGCTGCCGGCTGAGGAGCTCCGGGACGTGGCGGGCGGCGTGAGGGCGCCCATGCTCAAGTACGTGTGCGGCTCATGCGGGTACACCACGTCGTCGACCATCGACATCACGGGAAAGCGCTGCGTGAAGTGCACAGACGGCATCATGCGCCGTTATATCGTCTAATTGGGACGCATCGCGATCAAATCCAATAGCCAATAACCGGCAGCGGTCTTCACGTCGCCATCATGAGGCGCTTGTAGGCCGACGCCTCCTGGGGTGGTGCGCGGGGCTCGTCTAAAAACGCACGCAGACTTCCCGCGAGGCGCTTCCCTGTAAAGGAGGACACCTATGGCACGAACGCTTCGCGATTGCATATACGGCCAGGCGGTGGCCGACGCCCTGGGCGTTCCCTATGAATTTCGGCCCCGGGGGACGTTCCTTTGCACGGGCATGGTCGGGCACGGCAGCCACAACCAGCCGGCCGGCACGTGGAGCGACGACACGTCCATGGCGCTCGCCATCTGCGACAACTATCGCGAGCTGGGGCGCATCGACGTCGAGGACATCCGCGCTCGCTTCGTCCGGTGGTACCGCCAGGGCGCGTACACCGTCGACGGCCTCTTCGATATCGGGAACGCGACGCGCGCGGCCCTCGAGCGCGGGCATGGTCTTTCCGGAGAGTGGGACAACGGAAACGGCTCCCTCATGCGCACCGTCCCGCTCGCGTACACCGACGCGACGGACGATGAGGTGCGCGCCGTCTCCGCGATCACCCATGCGCACGCCGTCTCGATGGAGGCGTGTGTCGCCATGGTGAAGGTTGCGCGCGAGCTGATCGGTGGCGCCGAGGTCGCGGACGTGGCGGGGGATGCTGCCGGAAGGTCCGCAAAAGACATCAAATCCGGCGGCTACGTGCGCGACACGTACGATGCCGCGCTGTGGTGCCTTGCGAACACGTTGAGCTACGCCGAGTGCGTGCTCGCGGCGGTCAATCTTGGGGACGATACGGATACCACGGCTGCCGTCGCGGGAGCACTTGCAGGCATCGTCTACGGCGTGGAGGGGATTCCGGGCGAGTGGCTCTCCGCACTGCGAGGCGCGGAGGTCATCGAGGCGTGCCTGTTCTGAGGGAGTGCGCCCCCGCGCGGCCTTGCATTCGGGCTTCCCACGAGTTGTGGAGAGAATGAGGAGGGTTGCGCATGCGAGATAATTCCCGTATAGTACTTCCTCGCAAGCGGACATGGCTCAGTTGGTAGAGCACAACCTTGCCAAGGTTGGGGTCGCGGGTTCGAGCCCCGTTGTCCGCTCCATCGCATGCAGGGAGCCGGTTTTACTCGAATCGGCTCTTTTCATATCGGCGAAGTGGCCAAGTGGTAAGGCAGAGGCCTGCAAAGCCTTTACCCCCGGTTCGAATCCGGGCTTCGCCTCCAGACCGTCACAGGGGCCCCGCGCGGGCCCCTTTTCATTACGCTACCTTCAGCTTTTCGCCGCCCTGTTGCCCCGATGCTCGCCAAAAGGCCCCTTTTGGACGCCCTCTCTCATAGTTCTGGGTACCGTTACGGGGCCCTCTTGGAGGGTATCCTGGTAGAAGGGCCGAGGCGTTCGGCCCGGTGCCGGACTCGCTCGCGGCGCCTCGGGCGGCATCGCGTGCAGAAGGAGGGAGCCGCGCCATGGCGTATGACTTCAAGAAGGAATACCGCGACCTGTATGTTCCCAAGGCAAGGCCGTCGCTCGTCGATGTGCCCGCCATGACGTTTGCCGCGATGGCGGGGACGGGGGATCCCAACGAGGAGGGCGGCGCGTACCAGCGTGCCCTCGGTGTGCTCTACGGGTTTTCGTATACCGTGAAGATGGCGAAGATGGGCGATTGGCAGCCGGAGGGGTATTTCGACTATGTGGTGCCCCCGCTCGAGGGCCTCTGGTGGGCGGGCTCCGGTGCGTTCGACGGCGCCTCGATTGCCGACAAGGGGGCCCTGTCCTGGGTGTCGCTCATCCGTCAGCCCGATTTCGTGATGCCCGAGGCATTCGAGCGCGCCTGCGGCATGATGGTCGCCAAGAAGCCCGAGCTCGCGGATGCGGTCGAGGCGGGCGAGCTGAGGCTCGTCCGGTTTGCCGAGGGCCCGTGCGCGCAGATCATGCACAAGGGGCCCTATGACGACGAGCCAGCGACGATCGCCCGCCTCTCGGATTTCATCTCAGCGCAGGGCCTCGCCGCCGACATCGCGGAGGGAGGGGAGTCGCCTGCGGGGCATCGCGCCACGAAGGCGTTCGATCCCGCCGCCATGCTCGATGCGCTCGATACCGCCGGCGCCGTGCCGACGGTCCGGCTGCATCACGAGATCTACCTCGGGGATCCGCGTCGCACCAAGCCGGAGAACCTCAAGACCGTGATCAGGCATCCGGTCCGCGGCGCGCAGGGGCGCTGAGCTCTCCGCCATTGGGGATGAGGCGCGTTCGGTGGGCAACCGAACGCGCATCCGCTGCCTAGCGCTTCGCGCGCCGGCTGATGACGGCGTAGACGGCCGTTCCGATGACAGCCAGGGCGACCGCCACCACGACCGCCGCGACGGCCGCGGTCCAGTTGCCCTCGGAGGCGAAGCCCGCGGCGAGCGTCGAGGTGATGACGGACGGGATCCGCCCCACCGTGGTGATCGCGGCGATGCGCCACCACGGGCAGGTGGTGAGCCCCGCCACGTAGGTAAGGATGTCCTTCGGGGTGCCGGGTATCAGGAACACGACGAACATGATCAGCTCGAAGCGCGCGGAGTCGCGAAGCCAGGATACGCCCTCGATCTGCTCGGCGGAGAAGAACGCGCGCACGACGCGCATGCCGAGAAGGCGCACGAGCAGCGTGACCAGCAGCGTGCCGACAAGGCTTCCCGCAAGGCAGATGGCGGTTCCCTCCCAGAACCCGAACAGGTAGCCGGCGGCGAGCTCGACGGGCTCGCCGGGCAGGATGGCGACGGCGATCTGCGCCACGACCAGCGCCGTCATGGCGACCGGTGCGAACGGGCCCTGCGCGTCGACCCACGCGCGCACGGCCTCGCCGTTCATGAAGAAGCCCCAGAGCTGCGGCCCGAACGCGATGCCCGCGCCGATAAGCGCAGCGAGGCAGATGCCCCCGATGGCCGCGGCGGCGAGCTTGCCGCACCTTGGGCGCTGCGCGTCGTCCCGCTTGCGCTCGGAGCTGCCGAATCCTGCGGGAACGAAGGTCTCCTCATTCGTCGTCGACATATCCGTCTCCTTTCTCACTGCCATGAGCGTATGAGACGGAAGTCAAGAAAGCGTCAACATCGCAAGATTCTTTCGCACGACACGGCACTGGTCTTTTGATCCAGAGCCGTTTCGTGTCGTTCCGCATGGTTTCCGTGTGACTGCACGTAACCTTCGCATAACGCAAACTGCAATTGGCTAGAGTAATCATCGACTGTGCATGCGCATGACTGCGCACGAAGATATGAGAAGGAAACCACATGGGATTCGTTTCAAAGCTGCTCTCCTTCGGAGCGGACAAGGACCTCAAGCGCTACGAGAAGATGGTCGTCAAGATCAACGATCTCGAGCCCACCTATGAGAAGATGAGCGACGAGGAGCTCGCCCATCAGACGGTTCTGTTCCGCGAGCGCTATGAGGGCGGCGAGAGCCTCGACAGCATGCTGCCCGAGGCGTTCGCCGTGGTCCGCGAGGCGTCCAAGCGCACGCTCGGCCTGCGCCATTTCGACGTCCAGCTCATCGGCGGCATGGCGCTGCACGAGGGCCAGATCGCCGAGATGAAGACCGGCGAGGGCAAGACGCTGGTGTCGACGCTCGCCGGCTACCTCAACGCGATCCCCGCCAAGGGCGTCCACATCGTCACCGTCAACGACTACCTGGCGCGCCGCGACTCCGAGCAGATGGGGCGCATCTACCACTTCCTGGGGATGACGGTCGGCCTGCTGCAAAACGGCATGCAGCTCGACCTCAAGCGCCCGGCCTATCAGGCCGACGTCACCTACGGCACCAACTCCGAGTTCGGCTTCGACTACCTGCGCGACAACATGGTCGTCCGCCCGCAGCAGCGCGTGCAGCGCGGCCACGCCTACGCCATCGTCGACGAGGTCGACTCCATCCTGATCGACGAGGCGCGCACCCCGCTCATCATCTCCGGCGCCGGCACCAAGTCCGCCGACACCTACAAGAAGTTCGCGCGCGCCGTCCGCGGCCTGACCCGTGGCGAGGAGCCCGAGTTCGACGTCATGGCCGTCGGCGCCGAGCGCCCCGAGCCCACCGGCGACTTCATCATGGACGAGGCCAAGCACACCATCGCCTGCACCGAGCAGGGTCTGGAGAAGGTCGAGCAGCGCCTCGGCATCGACGACATCTACGCAGACCTGTCCGGCCAGCTCGTGAACCACCTGCAGCAGGCGCTCAAGGCCCAGTACATGTTCCATCGCGACAAGCAGTACGTCGTGACGAACGGCGAGGTCAAGATCGTCGACGAGTTCACGGGCCGCATCATGGAGGGCCGCCGCTACTCCGAGGGCCTGCACCAGGCCATCGAGGCCAAAGAGGGCGTGCTCGTCCGCGAGGAGAACCAGACGCTCGCGACCATCACCCTGCAGAACTACTTCCGTCTGTACGACAAGCTTTCGGGCATGACCGGTACGGCGCTGACCGAGGACGCCGAGTTCCGCGAGATCTACAACCTGGCCGTCCAGGTGATCCCGCCCAACAAGCCCGTCATCCGCAAGGACAACGACGACCTGGTCTACCGCACCATCGACGCCAAGTTCCACGCGGTGGCCGACGACGTGGCGGCGCGCCACGCCAAGGGCCAGCCGGTGCTCGTGGGCACGGTCTCCATCGAGAGCTCCGAGCGCCTGTCGCGCCTGCTCAACAAGCGCGGCATTCGCCACGAGGTCCTGAACGCCAAGTACCACGAGCGCGAGGCGCACATCGTCGCGCAGGCCGGGCGCCTGGGCGCGGTGACCATCGCCACGAACATGGCCGGCCGCGGCACGGACATCCTGCTCGGCGGCAACGCCGAGGAGCTCGCCCGCGAGGAGACGCTCGCGCTGGGCATCGACCCCGCCGAGAGCCCCGACGAGTACAAGCGGACCTATATGGAGAAGTACGCCGAGGCGCGCGAGATCTGCGCGAGCGAGCGCGAGAAGGTGCTGGCCGCCGGCGGCCTGACCGTGATCGGCACCGAGCGCCACGAGTCGCGCCGCATCGACAACCAGCTGCGCGGCCGTTCTGGACGTCAGGGCGACCCGGGCGAGACCCAGTTCTACCTGTCGCTCGAAGACGACCTCATGCGCCTGTTCGGCGGCGACCGCATGGACAAGGTCGGCGCCATGATGCAGCGCTACGACATGCCCGACGACATGCCCATCCAGAACAAGATCATCTCCAAGGCCGTCGAGGGCGCCCAGCGCAAGGTCGAGAACATCAACTTCTCCATGCGCAAGAACGTCCTCGAGTACGACGACGTCATGAACAAGCAGCGCCAGGTCATCTACGCCGAGCGCAACAAGATCCTGGACGGCAAGGACCTGGCCGGGCACATCGACGAGGTCATCGACGACACCGTGTCGCGCTGCGTGCAGGAGTTCTGCGCGGTCGACTCGCGTTCCGGCGAGCGCGACCTCGAGGGCCTGCACAAGTGGCTCGTTGAGCTCACGGGCAACCAGGACGCCCCCGAGTTCGGTGACGAGGACTACGAGGACCTCAAGCGCGACGTGCTCTCCTACGTCGACACCTGCTACGAGCAGAAGTCCGAGCGCCTGGGCGAGAACCTCATGCGCGACCTCAACACCCAGGTCATGCTGCGCGTCATCGACACGCGTTGGATGAACTACCTGCAGGAGATGGACTACCTCAAGCAGGGCATCGGCCTGCGCGGCTTCGGTCAGCGCGACCCGCTGGTCGAGTACAAGTCCGAGGCGTTCGCCGCGTTCCACACGCTGGTCGACACCATGTACGAGGACTACCTGCGCACCGTGCTGCGCATCGAGGTGCGCCAGGCCCCCAAGCCTGAGCCCCCCTCGGCGCTCGACCACGCGACCTATTCCGGTCCCTCCGATCCGGACGGCGCCTCGACCCTTCGTCGCCAGGCCGCGGCCAACGCCGCCAATGCGGCCGGACGCGCCCCGCAGGGGACGGCCGGTGCCGCCGGCTCCACCGTGCGCACGTACCGCAAGGATGAGAGCGGCGACCCGTATGCCAACGTCGGCCGCAACGATCCCTGCCCGTGCGGCAGCGGCAAGAAGTTCAAGAACTGCCACGGCAAGGACCGCGTGTAATGGACGCGTCCACCGTGACCGTGGAGGATCTGGACTCCCTCGCCGTCCGTCTGGCGGAGGTGGAGTCCTATCTCCATCTGGAGGAGAAGCGCGAGCGCGTGGCCGAGCTCGAGCGCAAGAGCGCCGAGCCGGGGTTCTGGGATGATGCCGAGGCCGCCCGCTCGCTGATGGCGGAGCTCTCGCGCGACCGCGACGACGTCCAGTCGGTCGAGCACGCGCGCGAGAGCCTTGCCGACGCGCGCGCCGCGCTCGAGCTCGCCGAGGAGATGGGGGGCGACGAGGAGCTCCTCAAGGAGGCTGCATCGACCGTGGCCCAGCTCACACATGCCATCGACGAGATGGAGCTCTCCTCGTGGTTCACCGGCAAGTTCGACCATGGCGACGCCATCGTCACCATCAAGCCGGGGCAGGGCGGCCTGGAGGCCCAGGACTGGACCTTCATGCTGTTCAAGATGTACATGAAGTACTGCGCGCGCCGCGGATGGAAGGTGACGGTCAACGACTGCCCGGCGGCAGAGGTGATCGGCATCGACCGCGCGACGTTCACGGTCGAGGGCAAAGACGCGTTCGGCATGCTGCGCGCCGAGGCGGGCGTGCACCGTCTGGTGCGCATCTCGCCGACCGACGACAAGAAGCGCCGTCAGACGACGTTTGCGGGCGTCGAGGTCATCCCGGTGCTGCCCGACGACATTGACATCGAGATCGCGTCCGATGACATCCGCGTGGACGTCTACCATGCGAGCGGTCCCGGCGGACAGGGCGTCAACACGACCGATTCGGCCGTGCGCGTCACGCACCTGCCGACCGGCATCGTGGTCACCTGCCAAAACGAGCGTAGCCAGATCCAGAACAAGGCGGCGTGCATGCAGATTCTGAAGGCCCGCCTCTACGAGCTCGAGCTGCAGAAGCGCGAGGAGGAGCTCGACCAGATCCGTGGCCCCAAGCACGCCATCGGATTCGGCAACCAGATCCGCAGCTACGTGCTGTATCCGTATCAGATGGTGAAGGATCTTCGCAGCGGCGTGGAGACCGGCAACGTCGAGGCGGTGCTCGAGGACGGAGATCTCGACCCCTTCATCATCGGCTACCATCGCTGGGCGACCGGCAACGCCGACTACACGCCGAGCGAGTCGGACGCGGAGTAGGCGCCGTCGCTGTCGCCGCGCGCGGCGGCCGGGGGCGGGGCGTGAGAGAGGGGATGCCGCATGGCCCGTCGTATCGACGTGCGCGCTTTGATCAAATCTCGGTTCGTGCATGAGCTCCCGCTCGTCGTTGCGGGCTGCGCCCTCGCGGCGCTCGCTATCGACATGTTCATGGTGCCGCAGGGCCTTGCCGCCGGCGGCGTGACGGGACTCGCCACGATCATCGCCGAGCTCACGCGCCGCTCCGGCTTCGAGCTACCCGTCGGCATGCAGACCATCGTCATGAACGCCGTACTTCTGCTCGCGGCGGTCCGCGCCGGCGGCATGCGCTATGCCGCCCAGACCGTCGTGGGCTTCGTGCTGCTCGGTTTCTTCACCGACCTGTTCGCCCCGTTCGTCTCGCCGCTCGCGTCGGGCGACCTGATGCTCTGCGCGCTGTGGGGCGGAATCCTGTCGGGCGTCGGCTACGGGCTGGTGTTCCGCTGCGGCGCCAACACCGGCGGATCGGATACGGTGGCCCAGATCGTCTCCCGCAAGACCTCGCTGCCCGTCGGCACGACCGTCATGGCGATCGATGTGGCGGTGTGCGCGGCCAGCGCGCCGGTCTTCTCGCTCGAAAACGCCTTGTACGCTGCACTCTCGATGGTGCTTATGGGCTTCGTGGTCGACATGGTGGTCGACGGCGCCGAGCGCAGGCGCGCCGCGTACATCATCTCCGAGAGCCATGATGAGATCGCCTACGACATCATGCACGGGCTCGATCGCGGCGTGACCGAGCTGTCCGCGCGCGGCCTGTGGAGCGGGCGGGAGCGCCCCATGCTCATGGTCATCCTCGATCGTCGCGAGGTGTCCGCGCTCAAGACCATCGTGGCCGAGCACGATTCCGACGCCATCATGTTCATCAGCGACGTGACCGAGGCGATCGGCGAGGGATTCAAGGATTTCGAACGCTGACGGGCGGCCCCCTCCCAAAACGTACCATTGCGCGAAACCGCGCATTCTGACTGGTTCGCTGTGGTATGGTGGAGTAGTCGTGATTGCGGGTTTGACGTGCGCATACCGTGCTCGCGACAGCACGTCCGGATGGGGGCGTTTTCGTTGATCAGTGCTGTTCGGGATATAGCCTAACGCACACCACGGAAAGGAGGCGCCATGAGCGACGATGAGCTCAAGAAGGTTGCCAACGAGGTACGCAAGGGGATCGTGACCGCCGTGCACGCGGCGAAGTCGGGACATCCCGGTGGTTCGCTGGGAGCCGCCGACATCGTCACCTACCTGTATTTCGAGGAAATGAACGTCGACCCGGCCGACCCGCACAAGGCCGACCGCGACCGCTTCGTCCTCTCCAAGGGCCACTGCGCGCCGGCGCTGTACGCGGCGCTCGCCGAGCGCGGCTTCTTCCCCAAGGAGGACCTGGATACGCTGCGCCACATCGGCAGCCATCTGCAGGGCCACCCCAACATGAACGATACCCCGGGCGTCGACATGTCCACCGGCTCCCTCGGCCAGGGCATCTCGGCCGCCGTGGGCATGGCCCTTGCCGCCAAGCACTGGGGTGATACCTATCGCACCTACTGCCTGCTGGGCGACGGCGAGATCGAGGAGGGCCAGGTCTGGGAGGCCGCCATGTTCGCCGGCAACCACGCCCTGGACAACCTCTGCCTGATCGTCGACCACAACGGCCTGCAGATCGACGGCAGCATCGAGGAGGTCAACTCCGCGATGCCCATCGCCGACAAGTTCCGCGCGTTCAAGTTCCATGTGGTCGAGGTCGCCGACGGCAACGATATGGCCCAGCTGCGCGCAGCCTTCGCTGAGGCGCGCGAGACCGCGGGCATGCCCACGTGCATCGTGTGCGAGACCGTCAAGGGCAAGGGCGTCTCCTTCATGGAGAACCAGGTCGGCTGGCATGGCAAGGCGCCCAACGACGAGCAGTTTGAGCAGGCCATGGCCGAGCTCGCGAAGGAGGCTTAAGAACAATGGCTGACGTGAAGAAGGTCGCCACCCGCCAGAGCTATGGCGAGGCGCTCGTCGAGCTCGGCGCCGAGCACGACGATTTCGTGGTTCTGGACGCGGACCTCGCGGCCGCGACCCAGACCGGCAAGTTCAAGGCCGCCTATCCCGACCGCTTCTTCGATGCCGGCATCGCCGAGTCCAACATGGTCGGCATCGCCGCCGGTATCGCGACCACGGGCCGCGTGGCGTTTGCGAGCACGTTCGCGATGTTCGCCGCGGGCCGCGCGTTCGAGCAGGTGCGCAACTCCATCGGCTACCCCCACCTGAACGTCAAGATCGGCGCCACGCACGCCGGCATCTCGGTGGGCGAGGACGGAGCCACCCATCAGTGCAACGAGGACATCGCGCTCATGCGCACCATCCCGGGCATGACGGTCATCGTTCCGTGCGATGACGTCGAGGCCAAGGCCGCTGTGCGCGCCGCCTACGAGATGGAGGGCCCCGTCTACATGCGCTTCGGCCGCCTGGCCGTGCCGGTCGTCAACGACGCCGACTCCTTCGAGTTCGAGATCGGCAAGGGCATCCTCATGCGCGAGGGCACGGACGTGACGATCGTCGCCTGCGGCCTCATGGTCCAGGCGTCGCTCGAGGCCGCTGAGGCGCTCGCCGCCAAGGGCATCTCTGCCGAGGTCATCGACATGCACACCATCAAGCCGCTCGATGAGGACATCATCTTGGAGAGCGCCAAGAAGACCGGCCGCGTGCTGACGGTCGAGGAGCATTCCGTCATCGGCGGCCTGGGCGACGCCGTGTGCGCGGTGATTGCCGAGAAGAACCCCGTGCCGGTCAAGAAGCTCGGCGTTAACGACGTCTTCGGTGAGTCGGGCCCTGCGGTCGACCTGCTGCACAAGTACGGTCTGGACGCCGAGGGCGTCGAGCGGGCCGTCGAGGAGCTGCTCGCATAAGGAGGCGATACGCCCCTTTGGGTTCTCGCGGCCGGGCGGCGACGTCATCGCCGTCCGGCCGCGCTGCCTGCCTGCATATCGGGGACGTACCCTTCCCGTGCATGCGTGCACGGGAAGGGTACGTCCCCGATATGCAATGCGGGACGGCGGTAATTTTCGGCTACGATAGGGCAGAAGGAACATCGGTCAGTTCACTCGATGGAAGAAGGGCACGCCGATGAGCGACGAGACTCGTCTCGATACCGACAATGCCAAGGGCCTCGATCCCGATACGACATCGGGGGAGAGCGCGGCGACCAAGGTGCTTGCCGTCACGGCGACGGCCGCCTTCGCCGATGCCTGCGAGCTGGCGGCGATCGCGGAGCAGGAGCATCGCGAGGCCGCACTGGCCCTCGAGTCGCTCGTCCAGGCACCGTCCACCACGGCGATGCTCACCGAGGCGACGCGCTCCGGTGTCACCCAGGAGCTTCCCTATCGCGCGGAGGCCGAGGCGAGGATGGCGGCCGAGGCTGCAGCCGCCGGCGGGGACAACCCGGATGCGGGCGCCTCGCGGGGGCCGCGCCGACTGCCGATATCCCGTCGCCATCTCGTCGTCGCGGTGGCGTGCCTCGCCGTTCTCGCGGTCGTCGTCGTGGGAGCGGTCTGGTTCGCGAACTCCTCGTTCGCGCAGCCCGATGCAGCGGCGGTCGAGCAGGTCCTCGCGGAGGACCCCGACATCATGAACGGCTTCGCCTCGAACGATTACGTCGACGAGTCCCCCTACGAGCTGTCCGATGTCGTGCTGAACTCGTGCGAGGCCGATGACGACGGATCCTACATCGTCGACGCGTCCGCCACCATCTCCAACGAGAGCTTCGAGTCCGAGTTCACGGTCGCGCTCAAGTTCGCGCGCGCATCCGAGAAGGATCGCTACAGCGAGCTCGCCCATGCGCAGGCGACGTCGACCGGGTGGGCGGGCGCTGTTCTGCAGACCAACGATACGACCGAGGCCATCGCCGGCGTCACGCGCGACAGCGCGTTCCCGGACGGCTTCGATGCCCCGTTCGACCGGGCGGCCCAGACCTGCACGTACACGGCGCAGGACGTCTACGACTTCTGGTTCGGTACCAATACGGTCAGCACGCCGTACACGTATTCGTTCAACGGGGATGCGTGGACGCGCACGCAGGGGGAGGCGACCTCGACGGTCGCCTACGATGCCGATGCGCTTCAAGGCTCCTATGTCGCGGCCGACGGCGATGCGGCGAACATGGTCGGCTTCAAGATCGGTCATGTCGATGTCGAGCAGGGGACCTTCACGGTGGAGTATCGCGCCGTGACGCCGGGGTTCGCGAGCGCCGAGATCACGGGCATCATCGACTGCACGCTGACCCGCATGACGCCCGACGGCGCGTGGCGGGGCTATCGCCAGACCGACGGGATGACCTATGTGTTCTCGGGTGACGGCTCGAGTTCCGGGGGCGAGGGCACGGCGCACCTCGAGGGCGCGCTCGGCCTGGACAAGTCGATCATCTTCTCGTTTACGGGCGACTACACGCGCGCCCCGCTGCTGTTCGGGCAGCCGACGGACGAGTCGATGGAGCTCGCGGGCACGCTCGTGCATGAATAGGGACACGCCCGAATAGACAACACGATATTGTTTCCTTCTTCCTATGCACAGGCTGTAGATAACTATAACTAACATATCGATAAGCGCCAAAGTAAATAATTATCGAAACGTTTTCACCTGTGATAGTACCTGTACCATATTTCGCGCATGTGGAGACGTTCGCGGCTGGTGCCTGGACGCATACGTTCGTCATCTCATACTCGGGCATCCATAGCCGGTCGGGCGGCTGACGGGTCGTTTGCCTGAAGCCGGGGTTGAAACAGGTCGTGGTATGGGAATGGAGGTGATCGGTGTGTCGCTCGCAGTGAAGAGCAAGCCGTCACGAGGTTCGCGTCGCGCTTTTCGTTCTCGAGGCGCCTTGTTACGCCATTCATAATTGAAGATTATATGGAGATTCTATGCTTCGCGAATCATTTTCCGACGTGCGCACGGCGGATTCCATGGTGCCCCGATGGGGCATTTCATACCGGCGCATCGTGGTCGGAGCCCTGTACGGTTTTTGCGGTGTCCTGGCGGTGGGGATCGGGCTGAATGCCGCGGTGATCATCGATCTGATTGCTGATCTGCTTGGGTCGGGCATGCCTGCGCAAGCGGTCCACTATCTTATCATCAGCGGGTTGATCATAGCCTTTGACCTGCTGATTCTTGCAGTCTTTCTTTCGTTTGTCCTCACTGTCGGACGTCGAGCGGAGTTCTTTTCAGCTGCGCAGACGACCCGCCTGGTCATGTTGGGAGCCCTGAACGCGGGCAGTGCCGTAGTGGGTCTGTTAATGCCGCGCTACAGCCTTCAGACCAACATAGGGGAGTGGCTGCGGGCTCCCGAGGTAATCCCGGATTTGGACCTCAATTCTCTTATGTTTTCTATGATGTTCTTTGCACTTGCTGGAGTCTTTGAATACGCTAGAATTCTTCAAGAAGATTCGGACAGTATTCTGTAGGTGATCTAAGTGCCCATTGTGATGCGTCTCGACCGTGTAATGGCGGATAGGAAGATGAGCTCGCTCGAGCTTGCGGAGAAGATCGGTATCTCTCCGGTCAACGTGTCCCGTATCAAAACCGGCAGGTTGAAGGGCATTCGCTTCTCGACCCTGACGGCTATGTGCGAGGCACTGCACTGCAAGCCCGGCGACATCATCGACTGGATGGACGACGACGAGTACGTCCAGAACTTCGGCAAGCTGCCGGAGTAGCAGACGCCTGATCAATAGCGTTGCCTATGTGGGGAGGACCTCGAGTCTTCTCCACATATCGCATGTCTCGATGCCGTGGTCCGCTGCGTGCGGCCCGGATGGCGCCGGCGTTCGCGCCGCTTGTGCGCGAACGTTTTATGGTTATGTGCCATGGCGCTGCCGTGCTTTATCTGTGCATGCAGAAATCCACTGGTAGAATATCCAGCGTATGTAGTTCAAACGCACGACACGAAGGAGCTTATAGTGGGTAACCACTTCCGTAAGCCCGGTGACGAGCAGGTTGCGAACGGCGCGCCGGTGCCTGAGGCCGCAACGGCCTCCCCGGTTTCCGTCGACGAGACGGGCGATCTGTTCTCGCAGGCGGCGGCGCCCGAACAGGCGGCGCAGCCGGTCGCCGATCCCTTTGCCTATGCGCCTGCCCCCGAGCAGGTTCCCGCCGTCGGCGAGGTGCCCTCGGTGCCGAGCCTGGATGCCGTCCCGTCGCCCGATGCGGCGCCGGCAGCGGACCAGTCGCTGTTCAGTATCCCGTCTCCCGCCGAGCCCGCCCACGCCGATGTGTTCATGACGCAGGCGGCCACCGCGCTCGATTCGAGCGACGAGTCCGAGCAGCGCCAGATCGACGATGTGAACGAGGCCCTGACGAGCCCCGATTTCACCTCGGTGTTCGCACCGGTGCAGGAGTCGCGCAAGCAGATGGCGCGCGAGGCCGGCGTCGAGCCGGTCATCCTCATGGAGCACCTCACCAAGATCTACGCGGCCCAGCCCAACAAGCCGGCGCTCGACGACGTCAACCTGGAGATCTATCCCGGCGAGTTCGTCTTTCTGGTCGGCCACTCCGGTTCGGGCAAGACGACGCTGCTCTCCACGATGATCCGCGACGTCAAGCCGACGAGCGGCCGCATCCTGGTCGCCGGCCAGGACCTCATGCGCATCAAGAACCGCAAGGTCCCCTTCCTGCGCCGTCAGATCGGCGCGGTGTTCCAGGACTTCCGCCTGCTGCCCAACAAGACCGCGTACGAGAACGTCGCGTTCGCGCTCGAGTGCATCGGCAAGCCCAAGGCGGTCATCCGCAGCCAGGTGCCCGAGGTGCTGCGCCTCGTCGGCCTGGCCGATCAAATGGACTCCATGCCCGACCAGCTCTCCGGCGGCGAGCAGCAGCGCGTCGCCGTGGCGCGCGCCATGGTCAACCGCCCGCCGCTTCTGATCTGCGATGAGCCGACCGGTAATCTCGACCCGGCGATCTCGCTCGGCATCATGAAGCTTCTCGAGCGCATCAACCGCACGGGCACGACCGTCATCGTGGCGACGCACGACCGCGAGATGGTCGACTCCATGCACCGCCGCGTCATCGCGCTCGAGGCGGGCCACATCGTTCGCGACCAGGAGAGGGGAGGCTACGGCAACTATGGCGCCTAGCAACTTTGGGTATTCGCTGCGCGAGGCGGGCAGCCACTTCGCCCGCAACCTCGGCACCTCGATCGGCGCAGTCATCACCATCTTCCTGTCGCTGTTCATCATCGGCCTGTTCATCCTGGGCTCCGCGGTGGTCAACTCGATGATCGGCTCGGTGGAGGATCAGGTGAAGATCAACGCCTTCATCTCCGACGACGCGACCGACGAGCAGATCCAGGCGTTCTACGACAAGCTGACGAGCTGGGAGAACGTCAAGAGCGTCCAGTTCAAGACGAAGGAAGACGCGCTGGCGGACTACACCAACAACATCTCCAACAACGCCGACATGACGCTCGGCGCGCTCGACGGCGAGAATCCGCTGCCCCGCTCGTTCGTGATCGAGATGTACGAGCCCTCGCAGGTCGAGGAGACCGCGGAGCGCATCAAGGCGGACACCGACTTCCGCCAGATCGTCGACGACGACAACCCCGATGTGGACGACGTCGAGGCCGACGTGAACGCCGGCGTCCTGTACGGCCAGGAGGAGGTCAGCGTCCTGTTCCAGATGACGGCCTACATCCGCGTCGCGGTGGTCGTGCTCGTGGGTCTCCTGACGTTCATCTCCTTCATCTTCATCAACAACACCATCCGCCTGTCCATCACCGCCCGTCGCCGCGAGATCGCCATCATGCGCCTGGTGGGCGCGTCGAACAGCTTCATTCGCGGGCCGTTTTTGACCGAGGGCGTGCTGCAGGCGCTTTTGGGTTCGCTTCTGACCATCGGCGCCTTGGAGCTGTGCCGCAATTTCGGCATGCCGATGATCCAGAGCGTCGTCTCGTTTTTGACCATCAACATCCCGCTGCGGATGTACCTGTTCACCTACGCGGCGCTCGTGCTGATCGGTATCGTGATCGGTCTGTTCGGTTCCGCGATCGCCATGCGTCGCTACCTCAAGGTGTAGACGACGCGCGACAGCTTGCTTGCATGGGGCCGCCTTCGGGCGGCCCTTCTTGTTCTCGCCGCGGGCGCGCCCGCCACGCAGCCCCGTCGACGGTACGCCATAGGCACATCGCCCCGTCGACGGTACGCCATAGGCACGTTATTCGCTCAAAAGCGTTCCTATACCGTACTGTCAACGGAGCTGTGTGCCTATAGCGTACCGTCGACGGGGCTGCGTACCCAGGTGCGCCCGCGGCGCACGATTGGGTATACACCCAACTGATTTGCCATGAGGAAGGAGGCGCCATGGGGCGCAAGAACAGAGGGGGCCGCAGGCACGGCCCCACGCGTGCGCGGCATACGGCGCGCCTGACCGGAACCGTGCGCATCACGGACGCGGGTGCGTTCGTGGAGACCGCGGAGGGCACCTTCCGTCTGACGCAGCGCGGCGAGCGGGAGGCCATGAACGGCGACGTCGTCACGGTGAGCCTGCATCACGCGCCTGGCGGCAACCACCGCGCTGTGGTCGAGGGCACCCTGTCGCGCGCCAACGCGCGCGTGGTGGGCATCTATGAGCTTGCCGGGCCCCTGGGCGTCATTCGTCCGCTCGACACCCGCATCCGCCAGGATTTCTTCGTGCTTCCGCACGACATGTCCGCTGCCGACCACGGCGTCATGTCGGGCGATGTCGTGTCGGCGCGCATCGTGAGCTACCCGACGCGCTACGAATCGGGCGTGGCGACCATCGAGCAGCGCATCGGCGGCTCGGATGCGCCGGATCTCGGCATCCGGTGCGTCATGGCCCGCTACGATCTCGAGGACGGCTATCCCGAGCAGGCGGTCGCCGAGGCGCAGCGCTGCGTGCTCGATGTGGAGGGGGCGCTGGAAGACCCGCTGCGCCGCGACATCCGTGACCGGTTTCTGCTGACGATCGACCCGGTCGACGCACGCGATTTCGACGACGCGATCTCCATCGAGCGCACGATGGCGGGAGGCTGGAAGCTCGGCGTCCACATTGCCGACGTGTCGCACTACGTGACCTGGGAGTCGTCGATCGACCTGGAGGCGCGCCGGAGGTCGACCTCGGTGTATCTTGCCGACCGCGTGCTACCCATGCTTCCCGAGGCGCTGTCGAACGATCTGTGCTCGCTCAAGCCGGACGTGGACCGTCTGGCGTTCACCGTCGACATCGATCTTGACCGCCGGGGGCGCGTGGATGGGTTCGTCGCCTACCCGAGCGTCATCCGCTCGCGTGTGCGCATGGACTACGAGGCCGCCGACCTGCTGCTTGCAGACGGCGCCGGCACGGACGTGCCGCCCGCAGACGACGAGGTCGCCCGCGCGTGCGGCGAGCGGGCCCGGGCGGCGTGCGAGAAGGCCGGGGCTGCCGGCGTGGACCTGCGCGCCTTTTTGCGCGATGCGGATGGGCTCGCCTGCGCGCGACGGGCGATCCGCCATGCCCGCGGGGCCATAGACTTCGAGACGGTCGAGGTGCATGCGCTGCTCGACGGGCAGGGGCTGCCGGTGAGGATCGTCACGCGCGAGCGGACGGCGGCGACCTCGCTGGTGGAGGAGGCCATGCTGCTTGCCAACGAGTGCGTTGCGAGCTGGCTTGCCGACCGCGGGCTCGATGCCGCCTACCGCGTGCACGAGCCGCCGTCGCCCGATGAGCTGGCGGCCGCCTCGAAGACGCTGGCGGAGATCGGCGCCATCGATCGCGCGAGCGCTGCGGCCATCAAGGCGGGCGACCCGGCGGCCATCGAGCGCGCCGTCGAGAAGAGCCATGGCACGGGCTACGCCCCGCTCGTGAACGCCCTGCTGCTGCGCGCCATGCAGCGGGCGGTCTACCGGCCTCACAACCTGGGGCACTACGCGCTGGGCGCAGACGCCTACTGCCACTTCACCTCGCCGATCAGGCGTTATCCCGATCTGCTGGTCCATCGCGAGCTCAAGCGCGCGCTCGCGCAGGAGCGCCTCGGCAAGGCCGCGGCGCGCGAACGGACGCCCCTGCTCATCGGCGTCGGCTCGCAGGCCCTGCTGACGGTGCTGCCGCAGCTCTGCCGCCATGCGAGCACGCGCGAGCGCATCGCCGACGCCGTCGCGCACGCGACGCAGAAGGTCAAGGTCGCCCAGTACTACGCGAGCCGCATCGGGGAGCGCTACGCGGGATCGGTGTCGTGGATCGACGAGATGGGGGCGTTCGTGCGCCTCGACGACACGGGCGCCGAGGGCCTCGTGCGCATGTCCGCTCTCGGCGGTGACGAGTGGTGGGATTTCGACGGGGACCTGATGGTGCTGTCCGCGAGTGCGAGCGGACGGACGATCTCGCTCGGGACCCGCGTGGTGGTCGAGGTCGCGCGCGTCAACCCGGTGCGCGGCCATCTCGATCTTGCCCTCATCCACGCGGCCCGTGCGCTACACTGATAACCCACCGTATTCGATTGGGAGGAACTTGTGGAACTGCCCATTTCCGAACGAGATATCGCGCAGGCGGAGAGCTACCTCGCCGCAGGCGACCTGCCGTCGGCGACCCCGTTGCTCGAGCGCCTGGTCGAGCAGGCCGAGGAGTACATCGACGCCGAGTGCCAGGCGACCGACAAGGTCCAGTACTTCAGCTTCGCCGACGCCTTCGAGCGCCTGGCGTACCGTCGGGTGGAGCGCGACCCGCGCGAGCTCGTGCAGGTCGGCGCGCCGTTCGACCGGCTGTACGCGGCGCTGTCGTTTGCCTATATCAACCAGGAGGATTACGTCAGCGCCAAGAACACGCTCGCGCAGGCGGTGCGCTGGGATCCCATGAACTGCGCCTACCGGCTCGACCTTGCCGAGCTGCACCGCGCGCTCGGCAACACCCAGGAGTGGGCTGCGCTGAGCTTCTCAGTGATCGAGCGCGCGTCGGACGGGCGCTCGGCGGCCCGCGCCTACGCCAACCTCGGCCAGTTCTTCCTCGACAACCACAATGCGCTGGCGGCAAGCGGCTGCGCCCGCGTGGCGAGCAGGCTCGCGCCGCATGACGGCCGCGTCGAGGCGCTTGCCGGGCGCCTTGCGGCGGAGCGTCCCGAGGCCGCCGAGGCTTCCGACGAGGAGGCGGCTTCCGAACTCGCCTCCCAGGGCGTCGACGCCACGCCGTCGGTCGATATGGCCGTGTGCCTGCTGATGTGCGCCTCCGATGCCGCCGCGGCGGGAGACCGCAACGAGGCGACGCGTCTGACGGTCCGCGCGCGCGGCCTGATAGGCGATGAGGCCTGCCGCGCCCTGGTCAAGCTCATCCGCGAGTCCGATGCCGAGCTGGCGCGGGAGCGCGCCGAAGGAGGGGAGGGCCATGCCGAGTCGTAAGGAACGCAAGACGATCGCCAAGAACCGCTCCGCGCATCACGAGTACTTCATCGACGAGACGTTCGAATGCGGCGTCGTGCTCGCGGGCACCGAGGTGCGCAGCCTGCGGGAGCGTGCGTGCCAGATCACCGACACCTTCGCCTTGATCCGCGGAGGGGAGTGCTGGCTCGTCGGCGTGCACATCCACCCCTACAGCCACGGCTCGATCTTCAACCGCGATCCCGATCGCCGTCGCAAGCTGCTGCTTCATCGCAAGCAGATCGACTATCTCGACGGCAAGCTGCGCAACCGCGGGTACGCGCTCGTGCCGCTCGAGCTGTATTTCGACGACAACGGTCGCGTGAAGCTCACGCTCGGGCTCGGACGCGGCAAGAAGCTCTACGACAAGCGCGAGGACATGGCCAAGCGCGACATGCAGCGCGAGATCGATCGCGCCCTCAAGGCCCGCAGCCGCTAGACGGTGCGCGCGAGGGCCGTTGTCGGTGATACCATAGATGTTGCAGCGCATGTCGACAACACGTTGTCTCACGCGTGTCGGCACCGTACCCGATAGGGGGTATCAGCCCCCATGAATACGGGTACGCTACTGTCAGGGCCGGTGTGCCCGCATGCTACGTTTGAGGGGAGCGATCATATGGATCAGACCGCACTGTTTACGATGAGCTACGGCTTGTATGTGGTGTCCGCCGAGGCGGACGGGCAGCGTGCAGGCTGCGTCATCAACACGGCGACGCAGGTGACCGCCCTGCCGCCTCGCCTGATGGTCGCCGTTCACAAGGACAACGTGACGACCGGCGTCATCCAGCGCGCGGGCGCCTTCACCGTGACGGCGATCGACATGACGGCCGATATGCCCTATATCGGCAACTTCGGGTTCCGCACGAGCGCCAACTTCGACAAGTTCGAGAAGTACGGCTGCGAGATCTCCGCGGTGGGAAGTCCGTACTCTCCCGAGCACGTGTGTGCGCTGTTCGCGTGCAAGGTGGTCGATACCGTCGACGTGGGCACGCATCTGCTGTTCATCGGCGACGTCGTGGACGCGCAGAGGCTCTCCGACGAGGAGCCGCTGACCTACAGCTACTACCACTCGACCCTGAAGGGCAAGACGCCGCCCAAGGCTTCAAGCTATCAGGCGTAACGCACACGGGCGGTGCGGGAGCGCCGTGCCGTCCGGTAAATGTTACTAATAATGTGTCCTATTTGCGAAGATGAGCCAATGCCGGAATCTGGGAATAGTTTTTCTCGATGACGGATATACTACCCAATACGGTCATCGCCTACGAAAGGATTCAACCATGGCTGACGAGAAGAAGTATAAGTTCGTGTGCGTCGTGTGCGGCTACGAGGTCGAGGTCGACACCCCCGAGCTGCCTGAGGATTACGTCTGCCCCGTGTGCGGCGTCGGTCCCGATCAGTTCGAGCTCGTCGAGGAGTAGCATCGCTGCTTCTTGCACACGATCGCCCCGGTGGCCTCGCGGCTGCTGGGGCCTTTTGCTATATCGGGCCCCGCGCCCTTCTGCGGGGAAGCGCATAGAAAGGATGTGGTGACATGAACGAGATCGAGCGCAACGTATCGCCGCTGCACGTCGAGCGGACGGCGCCTGCCATCAGCCCGCGCATGTTCAACCTGGTCATCGCCGGCCTCATCTTCGCAGGCTTCTGCGTGATGGGGATCGGCACCCATATCGTGACGTCGCCGGCGTTCATGAGCTGGCTGGTGCGGCATCCCATCATGTACCTGGTCATCAGCCTCGTCGGAAGCATCGCGGGCATCGTCATCATGAGCGGCGCGGTCAAGCGCCAGTCCGTGGCGCGCTCGTTGATCGGGTACGCCCTGTTCGTCTGCACGTTCGGGCTTCTGTGCTCGATGGCGGTGAGCGCCTACGACCTTCCGACCGTCAACGCCGCCTTCACCGCGACGGCGGGCATCACGGTCGTCTTCGGCGCCCTCGGCCTCGTGATACCGCAGGTGTTCCGTCGGCTCATGGGCGTGTTCTCCGTAGCGCTGCTCGCCCTGCTCGTGGTCCAGCTCGTCATGATGTTCATGGGCGTCGACCAGACGTGGCTCGACATCGCAATCGTCGTGGTGTTCTGCGGTTTCATCGGCTACGACATGCATCAGGCGACGCTGGTCGAGACCACGCTGCCCAATGCGGTCTTCATGGCGTGCAACCTGTTTTTGGACATCATGAACGTCTTCATGCGCCTGTTGAACATCTTCGGCAACAACCGATAGGGACGCTTGCCGCGCGCAGGTTCCGTAAGACCCAAAAAAGGCGCCCCGAACCGCTGGGTTCGGGGCGCCTTTTGCGTGCGATGCGAGAAGGCCGGGGCCTAGGACTTCTTCTCCACCTTGGTGCCGCAGCGCGGGCAGGTGATGCGGATGCGACCCTTGCCGCGGGGAACGGAGAGGATCTGGCCGCAGTTCTTGCACTTGAAGTACATCGTGGTCTTGCGGTTGTCCCACATCTTCTGCGCCGTGCGCTTCTTGCGCTCGAAATCGGCGGCAGCGGCGGACTGCTTGCCGCGCGGGCGGCTGCCGGATGCGAAGCCGCCCAGGAACGGGACCTTGGAGATCGCGTCGAGGAAGACCTGGTTCTCATGGTCGCGCGCGGGGCTCTCGGGCATAAAGGCGCGCACGAGGGCGAAGATGACGATGATCAGGGCGATCCAGCCCAGGAAGGAGACCGAGAAGATCGAGCCGATGAGCGCAAGCACCATGCTCAGGCCACCGAGTGCGGTGCTCAGCTCGTCGACGCCATGACGGCCGTTCATGAAATTCTGCATTGATCCGAGCCTCGTTTCTATGGCAGATAGATACAACTCAAAAAAGTGTACCTGTTTTTTCATGCCTGTGTGGGCGAAACCCCGATTTCACCACCGTTTGATGCGATGGAGTCGGAACAGGATCGACGGGATGCGCCCCGTCGCCATGCTGAGGGCGACGGGGCGCGGGCGTTGCGGCGATGGGCGAGGGACTACTTCGCCAGCTTCTCAATGACGGTCTCGATCTCGCTGAGCTTGGCGTCCTTCTCCTGCTCGTCGCCCGTCTCCATGGCCGTGCGCACACAGCCCTCGACGTGCGCCTTGAGCACGTCGGCGTTGATGCGCGCGAGCAGCGACTGGGTCGCCATGAGCTGGGTCGACACGTCGATGCAGTAGCGGTCTTCCTCCACCATGCGCAAGATCCCGTCGATCTGCCCGCGCGCCGTCTTGAGCAGGCGCGTGATGCGCTCGCGATCGGCTACCATGCGAGGCCCCGTCTACGCGGCCTGGATGCTGACGACCTTGAAGCTGTCGCCCGCGCCCTCGACGGCCGCCGTGAGCTGGTCGGTCGTGACCTCGTCGCCGCACTCGACGGTGACCGTGTTGGTCTCGTGGTCGGCGTCGGCGTCGGTCACGCCCGCGATGTTGAGCAGCGCGCTCTCAACGGAGGCGTCGCAGTGGCCGCAGTGGAGGCCTTCGGTCTTGATGGTGTAGTTCATGATGTGCTCCTCTCCTGCACGCAAACGATTCGGTTTCCGTGCATCATATTACTTCGCCGCTTCGGCGATTTTGGGACGAAAGCCGCGCAGGCGCAGCGCGTTGGCGACCACGCAGACGCTCGACAGGCTCATGGCCGCCGCGCCGAACATGGGCGAGAGCTGCCAGCCGAGAACGGGGTACAGGACGCCGGCCGCCAGCGGGATGCCGAGGCTGTTGTAGAACAGCGCCCAGAAGAGATCCTGCTTGATGTTGCGGATCACCGCGCGCGACAGCTCGATGGCGCGGGCGACGTCGAGCAGGTCGCTGTGCATGAGCACGACGTCCGCCCCCTCCTTGGCCACGTCGGCGCCGGCGCCGATCGCCAGGCCCACATCGGAGCGGGCGAGCGCGGGGGAGTCGTTGATGCCGTCGCCCACCATGGCCACCACGTGGCCGGAATCCTGCAGCTCGCGCACGTGGCGCTCCTTGTCGGCGGGCAGGACGTCGGCGATCACGTCAGAGAGGCCGACGGCGCGCGCGATGGCGTCGGCGGTCAGCCGGTTGTCGCCGGTGAGCATGACCGCCTTCACGCCCAGGCGGCCGAGCGCCGCGATGGCGGCGGAGCTCGTGGGCTTCACCTCGTCGGCGACCGCGATCGTGCCCACGAGCTCCCCGTTCTTGGCGAAGAACAGCGGGGTCTTGCCCGCGCGGGCGAACGATTCGAGCTGGGCGCGGTCGACATCGATGCCGAGCTCGGCCATGAGCTGGGCGTTGCCGGCGGCGATGGGGTTGGCGCCCTCGCGCGCCGTCACGCCGCGGCCGGGGACCGCCCGGAAGTCGGCGACGGGGCGGGCGACGATGCCGCGCTGGTCGGCGAGCGCCATGATCGCCTCCGCCAAGGGGTGCTCGCTCGATTTCTCGAGGGCGGCTGCAAGCTTGAGCAGCTGCTTTTCGCTCATGGAGCCCCTGTCGGCGCGCACGGCGGGCAGGATGTCGGTCACGGCGGGCCTGCCCTGCGTGACGGTGCCGGTCTTGTCGAGCACGACGGTGTCCACGTTGTGCAGCGTCTCGAGTGCCTCGGCGCTCTTGAACAGCACGCCCATCTCGGCGCCCTTGCCGGTGCCGACCATGATGGCCACGGGCGTGGCGAGGCCGAGGGCGCACGGGCAGCTGATGACCACGACGGCCACGCCGGCGGTGAGCGCCTCGTTGACGTTGCCGGTCACGACCATCCAGACGATGAACGTGGCGAGCGCGATGAGCAGCACGGCCGGCACGAAGACCGCCGCGACCTTGTCGGCCATGCGGGCGATGGGGGCCTTGGTGGCATTGGCGTCCTCGACGAGCTGGATGATCTTGGCGAGGCTCGTGTCGGCTCCGACACGGGTGGCGCGGAACGTGAACGAGCCGGTGCGGTTGATGGTCGCCGCATGCACGGTGTCGCCGGGGTTCTTCTCGACGGGGATGGATTCGCCGGTGAGCGCCGCCTCGTCGATGGAGGAGGAGCCCTCGAGCACGATGCCGTCGACGGGCACCGACTCGCCGGGGCGCACGCGGACCGTCTGGCCGACCTGGATGGCGTCGACGTCGACCGTCTGCTCGCCGCCGTCGGCATCGACGACGGTCGCGGTCTTGGGGGCGAGGTCGATGAGCGCCTCGATGGCTGAGCCGGTCTTGGATTTGGAGCGGGTCTCCAGGTACTTGCCCACCGTCACGAGCGTGAGGATGGTGCCCGCGCTCTCGAGATACAGGTTGTCCATGGCGGTGGCCGCCGCGCCGTGGACGTCGCCGTACGCGAGCTGGTCCGCCATGACGAACATGGCGTAGACCGACCACGCGACGCTCGCCGTGGCGCCGATGGCGATGAGCGCATCCATGGTCGGCGCGCGGTGGAGCAGTGACTTATAGCCGTTGATGAAGTAGGCGCGGTTCATGTACAGGATGGGCAGCAGCAGCACCAGCTCGGTCAGGGCGAGCGTCATCGCGTGGATGTGGTCGGTGAAGACTTCCGGCAACGGCCAGCCGAGCATGTGCCCCATGCCGATGTAGAACAGCGGGACGAGGAAGACGATCGAGGTGATCAGGCGCGTCTTCATCGCGGCGGCCGTCGCCTCGAGCTTTTTGGTGGGCGATTCGTGATGTGCGGCGCCCGGTCCCGCCGCCGCGGCGCCCGCGGTTGCGGCGGCCGCCGCGAGCGACGCCGAGTATCCGGCGCGATCGACGGCGGCGCAGATGTCGTCGGGGGTGACCTGCGATTCGTCGAAATCGACGGCCATGGATCCCGAAAGGAGGTTGACCGAGACGTCCGAGACGCCCGCGAGGTTGCAGACGGCCTTGTTGACGTGCGCCTCGCACGCCGCGCAGGTCATACCGCCCACATCGAATTTCTCATGAGCCATGCCGGCTCCCTTCTCTCTGGTTGCTGCACCCATCATACACCCACACCCCCTGGGGGTGTCTAGTCCCTATCGCAGATCGTCAGGCGTTCGGATGCCGCGCTCGCCGTCTGCATTCGCTCTTGTGGGGTCGCGTTCGTTCTTTTTCGGCGCGTCCTCCCCGTCGCGCATCCTATAGTGGTTCACGTCTGCATTAAGGAGGATGTTCATGTCGAAACACAGAGGATCGCGCCGCAGGATGCCCGTGCGCGCGGCGATCATCGCCGCCGCCTGCCTGCTGGGCATTGCCGCGCCGTCGAGCGCGTTCGCCGAGCGCGTCGACGACGAGGTCGCCATCGCGTTCACCAACGACGTTCACTGCGCGGTCGACGGATCTGCGGGAGAGGCCCTCGGCTACGCGGGCGTCGCCGCCGCGGTCGATAGGCTCGAGGCCGCATACGGCGAGGCCAACGTGACCGTCATCGATGCGGGCGACGCCATCCAGGGCGGGCCGGTCGGCCTGCTGACGGAGGGCGAGGCCATCGTCCGCCTCATGAACGCCGTGGGCTACGACTACGCCGTGCCCGGCAACCATGAGTACGACTACGGCATGCAGCGCCTGCTGAGCCTCGTCGAGCTGTCCGACGCCACGTACCTGTCCTGCAACTTCACGGAGCTCGGGTCGGGCGCGCCGGTGTTTTCCCCGTACGCCGTTAAGACCTACGAGGCGAAGCCGGCGGCAGGGGATGCCGACGGCGTGCTCAAGGTCGCCTACGTGGGCATCACCACGCCCGAGACGCTCACCAAGTCCTCGCCGGCATCGTTCGCCGACGATGACGGCACCTATATCTACGGCTTTTCGGAGGACGAGACGGGCGAGGCGCTCTACGCGCGCGTGCAGGCCGCCGTGGACGCCGCGCGCGCCGAGGGGGCCGACTACGTGGTCGCCGTGGGGCATCTGGGGCGCTCCGGCATCACCGACCGCTGGACGAGCGACGCGGTGATCTCCCATACGACCGGCATCGATGCCTTCATCGACGGCCATTCGCACGAGAGCTACGTGACGAGCGTCGCGAACGAGGACGGCCGTCAGGTCCCGCTCGCCCAGACGGGCACCAAGCTCGCCGCGGTGGGCGAGCTCACCATCGATCCCGACGACCCGGACGGCGAGGTCCTGAGCTTCGAGCTCACGTCGGCAGCCGATTTCACCGAGACCGCCGACGACGTCCAGGCGCAGGTAGATGCCGTGGACGCCGAGCTCGCCGAGGAGCTCGACCGCGTCGTGGGGGAGAGTACTGTCGCCTTGGTGAGCGAGGACGAGCGGGCGGGCCTGTATGTGCGCCTGGGCGAGACCAACATGGGCGATTTCGTGGCCGATGCGTACCGCGCGGCGACCGGCGCCCAGATCGCGATCGTCAACGGCGGCGGCGTGCGCTCGTCGATCGACGCCGGGCCGATCACCAACAACGACCTGTACGGGGTGCAGCCGTTCGGCAACGAGCTCAGCATGGTCGAGGCGACCGGCCAGCAGATCTTGGACGCGCTCGAGATGGGCGTCAGCGAGTATCCCGAGGCGAGCGGCGGCTTCCTGCAGGTATCGGGCCTGACCTACGCGGTGCGCACCGATATCCCCTCGTCGGTCGAGGTGGACGACCACGGCGCCTTCCTGCGCGTCGCGGGCGAGCGGCGCGTGCGCGACGTGCGCGTGGCGGGCGAGCCGATCGACCCCGCGCGCACCTACACGCTTGCAAGCCACGGGTACCTGCTCCATGAGGGCGGCGACGGCATGACGATGTTCGAGGCCTGCCCGGTGCTGCTCGAAAACGCCATGACGGACGTCCAGGGGCTGATGACCTATCTTTCCGAGGATCTGGGCGGCGTGGTATCGGACGCGTACGCGAACCCTGCGGGCGCGGAGCGCATCGTGATGACCTCGGGCGATGCCGAGCCCGAGCCCACGCCGGATCCCGACCCCGCACCGGAGCCCGGGACGGGCGAGGAGACGCCGTCCGATGCGACGGATCCAGACGACACCCAGGTCAGCGAGCCCGGCGCCGGCTCGGATGCGCGTCCCGGATCGGACGGCCTGCCCCAGACGGGTGACACGGGGCTGGCGGGCGCTGCGGCGGCCGGCGGGATCGGCGTCCTGTGCTTCGCCGGCGGCATCGCGCTGCTTGCGTACCGCAAGCGCGGCTAGAAAGACGCCGAACGGACCCGGCGTTACGTCCTTGCTCCCGAGGGGTATAACAAGCGCAACCGACGGATTGCCCGTCGGTTGCGCTTGCCGTTTCGCACGCGGTGCGCCTGCAGCTTCTTCGGGAGGTCGACATGGGCTTTTTCTCCGAGTTCTCAAAAGCGCTGAACGGTGACGATGCGGGCGAGCGCTACACGGTGGCGGGGCGCCCGGTGACGTGTCCCCACTGCGGCGGGACGCGCTTTTTCGAAAGCGCGGCGCTGCTCGACGGCCGGGCCTCCTCGCTGTTCGGCGTCGAGTGGGCGGGCGGCTCCGCCGTGACGCTGGCATGCGCGACCTGCGGGCATGTCGATTGGTTTGCCAACCAGAAGCTCGTCGAGCGCGCATAGCGGCCGTCTCGGGGATCTCGGCGCCCCATTCGTGGTGTTCGGGTGTTTCCATCGCTTTCCCACAGGGTTTATCTGCTCAGTTCGTATACTGTTCGGTCGGCGGATCCTGCTCCATCGCGCAACCCGGCCGCAGAAGGCATAGGCGCGAACCGCTGAGAGTGTTTACGTGTCTGACGTTCACGGCGCCTGGCGCCGTGCGGAATGGATTGTGCATTTATGCCTACAACTGAACAGATTTCCCCGACGTTTGCCGACCTTGGCCTGTCCCAAACGGTGCTGAGTGCGGTTGCCGATATGGGTTATGAGACCCCGACGCCGGTCCAGGCTGCGGCCATCCCGGAGGTCCTCGCCGGTCGCGACCTGCTGGCCGCGGCCCAGACGGGCACGGGCAAGACCGCCGCGTTCCTGCTCCCGCTCATGGACAAGCTCGACCACGTTGCCCCGCCCGTGAAAAAGGGCGAGCGCGGGCGTCGCCGCAAGCGCCTGGCGCGCGGTCGCGGCCCGCTCATGCTCGTCATCACGCCCACGCGCGAGCTCGCCCAGCAGATCGATACCGTGTGCCACGCCGTCGCGCGCCGCACGGGCCATGTCGCGGTGACCGTTGTCGGCGGCGTGGGCTACGTCCCCCAGAAGCAGGCGCTCGCGCGCGGCTGCGACATCCTGGTCGCCACGCCGGGCCGCCTGGTCGACCTGATCGAGCAGGGATCCGCGAACCTCGACGAGGTCAGCGTGCTCGTGCTCGACGAAGCCGACCGCATGCTCGACATGGGCTTTTTGCCGCAGGTGCGCGCCATCGTCGAGAAGTGCCGCACCGAGCGCCAGACGCTGCTGTTCTCCGCGACGCTCGACGAGGGCCGCGTCGGCTCCATCACCGACCTGGTGCGCGACCCCGCTCGCGTCGAGATCGCCCCGGTGACTTCCACCGCCGAGACCGTCGATCAGTACGTCTGCCCGGTGGCGCTCGACGCCAAGAACGGGGCGCTCACGGCGGTGCTCAAGAAGGAGGGTCCCGAGCGTGTGATCGTGTTCGTGCGCACCAAGCGCCGCGCCGACACCTGCGCCCGCAGGCTCGAGCGCTCCGGCATCAAGTGCGGCGCCATCCACGGCGACCGCAGCCAGGCCCAGCGCGAGCGCGCCCTGCGCGACTTCCGCGAGGGCAAGGTGCAGGTGCTCGTGGCGACCGACGTGCTCGCGCGCGGCATCGACATCTCCGATGTGCGCTACGTCGTGAACTTCGATGTGCCCGAGGAGCCGACCGACTACATCCACCGCATCGGCCGCACGGGTCGCGCCGGCGAGGAGGGCTGGTCGCTCACGTTCGTGACCCGCGACGATATCGATGAGTTCTTCGATATCGAGGCCCTGATGGGCAAGACGGCGGATCTCTACGACGCCGAGGGCATCGATCTTGGCTCCGATGCGCCCCGCGTCGATCCCGACCGCGTGCCCGCCGACCACGTCGCCGGCAAGAAGGAGAAGAAGCGTCGTCGCCAGAAGGCCAAGAAGGCCAACGAGCGCCGCGAGCGTCGCGAGAAGAAGCAGCGCGCCCCCCGTCAGCGCGACATCGCCCGCCGCGCCGCCCGCGATGCGGCCCGCGCCGCACAGGAGGAGGCGCCCGAGAAGGCGTCCCGTCCCTCGGCGCGCAAGCGCCCCGGCAAGGTGCGCGTCCGCGAGGACGAGGGCGTGCGCACGGAGGCTCGCGCCGAGGTCGAAGCGGCCGCTCCGGCCAATCGCGCCCAGCGCCGCGCCGCCCAGTTCGCCGAGCAGGCCGATGAGCGCGGCCATCGCGAGCGCTTCGAGGGTTCCCGTGAGGGCCGCCGCTCTCCGCACGGCTCCGCGCGCGACCGCAAGGGGAGCGCGAGGCGCGAGGATCGCGACGATCGTTCCGCGCGTCCGGCTCGCCCGTCTCGCGACACCTGGCGCAACTACGATGAGCCGAGCTCGCGCGAGCGCCGCGCCGGCAAGGGTGGCGCCAACCGCGGTGGGCGCGGGTTCCAGCACCCCTCCGACCGCAGCCGTTCGTCTCGCCGCCCCGGCGACCGCGGCGGCAGGAGCTCCCGTCACTAGGGAAGCGCCGACGCGAGCCTGAGACGATGCGCATTACGGCCCGGGTCCTTCAGCGAGGACCCGGGCCGTCTTTGTATCATGCGGACGGCATGAGCGGGCGATCGACGGTACGCTATAGGCACACCACCCTGTCCACGGTACGGTATAGGCACGTTTCCGGGTGAAAAACGTGCCTATACCGTACTCTCGGCGGGACGGCGTGCCTATAGCGTACCGTCGATTCGGGCGAGGCTGCGCGGCGGAAAGGGGCGCGCCCCGGGGTGGAGTGCTTTGGTCGGCGCTTCCTTAAAAATGGCATGCTGCCGTGCTTTCGCCGTTTGGAATGCGGGCGTGCGGGGATACTGCTTGCGAGGTGAAGCTATGAACGAGATCCCGCAGCACGTATCGGACGATCGGTCCCGGCAGGGTTGCGCCCCTGTACCCGGCGCCCCCGTCTCGCCCCTCGATGCTCGACTGTCCATGCCGCGCCCCTCTGATACGCCGGAGTCGCCGGTGGTCAACGCCGTGCGCTGGCTGCTCGCCGCACTCGGGGCGACGTTTGCCGTGTATGCGACGCAGCTCGTGTCGATTGCCGTCGGGTCGTTCGCGGTCGCGCTCGTGTTGCTGCAGCTTACGGCCTCGACGGATGCCGCCGCCCTCGCCGCCCAGATCACCATCCCCGTCCAGATCATCTCCGAGCTCGCGGTGTTCGCGGTGGTCCTTCCGTGGTGGCTTCGCGTGCGGCCCGTCTCCTTCCTACAGGGACGCAGACGGATCCCTCGCTCGCGCGCGTTGGCGGTGGTTGCCGTCGTGCTGCTGGGAATAGGCCTGCAGATGGTGATCAGCTATGCGCTGGGCTTGCTGCTGCCGCTGTTTCCCGATGTCAAGACGGAGTACGACACGCTGACCGACAACCCCGTCATGAACGAGTTCTCCGTGGCGGCGGTCCTGATCCTGGCGGTCGGCGCTCCGCTGACCGAAGAGCTCGCATGTCGCGGCGTGGTGTTCGAGTTCGCCCTTCGCGCCATGTGCCCCAAGCAGGCCGGCCGCTGGAGGGATCGCGCATGGCGTACGGCCCGAAGCCAGCCGTGCCCGCCGCTCGGCGCGGTTCCGCCGCGCGCGTTCTGGCTCGCCAACATCGTGCAGGCGGTGCTGTTCGGCGCCCTGCATCTCAATATCACCCAGTTCGCATATGCCACGGTCATGGGCTTGATCGCGGGCTGGCTCGTCTGGCAGACCGGAAGCCTGCTGCCCAGCATGGGCCTGCACCTGGTCATCAACTTCTGCTCCTACTTCGTCAAGGAGATCGCGATGGTGCTCGAGATGGGAGGCGTCGTGTTCGCCATCGTTGCGTCGGCGGCTATGGTCGGGGCGGGATTGTGGCTGTTTCGTCGGGCTATGGGCCGTCCCGCGCCGTTGCCGTAAGGGGTTTTGGGCCCGCAAGGCCCTCGACAGGTCCTCTGTGCACAACGCGATGGTCGAACAGGCGCGGAGCGTGGGAAAATCTGTCCGCTATGGCCGTCTTCTGCTTCCTCGTGCGCCCTCGCGCCCCTGCGCGGCCCGATTGCGACCGTGCGGCGCGGCGCCGGAGGGTCCCTTGCCGCCCTTGCCGAACTGCCCGCCCCGCTTATCCTGTTGCTTGCCGGCGAAACCGCCGCCCGTCTTGCCGCCGGCGCCCTTGCCCTTGCCTTTGCTCTTGGCGGCGCCCGGCCGCGGCGGCACGGGGCGGATCAGGCAGTGCCGGTCGTAGCCGATGAGGTCGGTGCGGCCCGCGCGCTGCAGCGCCTCGCGCACCAGCTTGTAGTTCTCGGGCTTGCGGTACTGGATCAGGGCGCGCTGTATGGCCTTCTCGTGCGGGTCGCGCGCCACGTACACCGGCTCCATCGTGCGCGGGTCCACGCCCGTGTAGTACATGCAGGTGGACATCGTCGATGGCGTCGGGTAGAAATCCTGCACCTGCTCGGGCATGTATCCCATGTCGCGCACGGCTTCCGCCAGCTCGACGGCCTCCTTCATCGTCGAGCCGGGATGGCTGCTGATGAGGTAGGGCACCACGTACTGCTCCAGGCCGTAGCGCTCGCACAGGTCGTCGAACCGACGGCAGAACGCGTCGTAGACGGCGCGGCTGGGCTTGCCCATGATGGAGAGCACCGCATCGCTCACGTGCTCGGGCGCCAGCCTCAGCTGGCCGCTTACATGGTGCTGGACGAGCTCCGTCAGGAACCTGTCCGATCGGTCGGCCATGGCGTAGTCGAAGCGGATGCCGCTGCGCACGAAGACCTTCTTCACACCGGGGATATGGCGCAGGTCGCGCAGCAGGTCGGCGTATCCGTCCTCGTCGACGACCATGTTCTTGCATACGCTCGGCCACAGGCAGCGGCGATTCGTGCACACGCCGTGCTCGCGCTGCTTATCGCAGGCGGGACGGAAGAAGTTGGCCGTGGGCCCGCCCACGTCGGAGATGTAGCCCTTGAAGTCGG
>DGYMJ06203__coassemble_316_pt1 | contig 48959 bp, 38 predicted proteins | sample DGYMJ06203__metabat2_high_PE_015 | metagenome-assembled genome bin DGYMJ06203
CGTTGCTACTTGTACGACACCCTGCTCGTTTGCTATAGTTTTGAGCGGTCTATATTTGGAGGATTGCTCAGCAACATGTCCGCATCAGGCGACAGTTCCACATCGCGAAGTACCACGGTGCCGGGCGGCTCGTCCGCGCCGGTGCCCGAATCCGATGATCCCTCACCTGTTCAGGTGGTAGCCGACGTGCGCGACGACGCCGTCGATGATGTATGCGCCACCTGCCCCAAGCGGCGACGCTCCTGCCCCAAATACCCTTGCAAACAGGACCATGGGCGCAATCACAAAGAGCCGCCGCACTACACGGTCGGCGAAGAAATCGCGAACTCCATCACGCACGGCATCGGCGTCCTGCTCGGCATCGCCGGCCTCGTGCTCCTCATCGTGAAGGCCGCTCTCGGCGGCGCGGCGCCTGCGCACATGGCCTCGGCCATCGTGTTCGGCGTCTCGATCATCCTCGAGTACCTTGCGTCGACGCTGTACCACGCCATCCAGGTGCCCGCGGCGAAGCGCATCTTCCGCACCATCGACCACAGCTGCATCTACCTGCTCATCGCGGGCTCCTACACCCCGTTTCTCCTCATCACGCTCGAGCCGTACGGCGGCATCGTCATGTTCGTGGTCATCTGGGCGCTCGCCTTCGCGGGCATCTCCTTCGAGATCGTCGGACGCCAACGCCAGCCGCGCTGGGTGACGATCATCATCTACCTCGTCATGGGCTGGCTCGTGGTGTTCCGCCTGCCCCAGCTCGTGGCGGCGCTCGATCCGCTCGCGCTCGCTCTCCTTGTCGTCGGCGGCCTGTGCTACACCATCGGCACCATCTTCTACCTCATGAAGAGCATCCGCTACATGCACAGCGTCTGGCACCTGTGGGTGCTTGCCGGCAGCATCTTCATCTTTATGGTGGTGATCCTTTTCGTGATCTGATAGTTCGGGCGCCCTCGCGCCACCCGTACCGTCATCCGCGCAGGCGGATCGCCACGTTTCCACTCGACCTCGGAGGTTCGATCATTACGCTATGGGCATAGCAATTTCCATCATCGCAACGCTTCTTCTGACGCTTCTGAACGGCTATTTCTCCATGTCGGAGATGGCACTCACCACGGCAAAGCGCGCCAGCCTCGAGCACGACGCCGAGGAGGGCGACAGACGCGCCGCCAAGGCGCTCGAGCTCTCGACGGATTCCACCGACTTTCTCGCGACCATCCAGGTCGCCATCACGCTCGTCGGCTTCTTCTCCGCGACCGTGTCGTCCAACACGCTGTCCGATCCGCTGGCGACCTGGCTCGAGTCGTTCGGCCTGAGCCCGCTCACGGCGATCGCCCCGGTCATCTCGCCCATCATCATCACGCTGATCGTGTCGTATCTGTCCATCGTGATTGGCGAGCTCGTCCCCAAGCGCATCGGCCTTGCGGACGCGGAGGGCATGGCGAAGTCCGTCGCCGGTCCCATCTCCACCTTCCGCAACCTGGCCAAGCCGCTCGTGTGGCTGACCCAGGCCTCCGCCAACGGCCTGTCCAAGCTGCTGGGCATCAAGAGCGCCGACGATCGCCAGAATGTCTCCGAGGAGGAGATCAAGTACATGATCAGCGAGCAGGACACGCTGCTCGATGAGGAGAAGCGCATCATCCACGAGGTCTTCGACCTGGGCGATGCCGTGGCGCGCGAAGTCATGGTGCCGCGCGTCGACGTCACCATGTGCGAAGAGGACGACAACATCATGTCCGTCCTCACCGTCATGCGCGAGACCGGTTTCTCCCGCATCCCCATCTATCGCGAGGACCAGGACTGCATCGTGGGCATCGCCCACATCAAGGATCTGATCCGCCCCGCCCTCGAGGGCCTGTCGGACTCCCCGGTGAGCGACTACGTGCGCGACGCCACCTTCGTTCCGGACACCAAGGACATCCTGCCGCTGCTGTCCGAGATGCAGACGGCGCATGAACAGATGGTTGTGGTGGTGGACGAGTACGGCGGAACGGCCGGCGTCATCACGATCGAGGACATCGTCGAGGAATTCGTGGGTGAGATCGAGGACGAGTTCGACCCCGACAACAAGTACCTCACCCGCCTGTCGCGTCGCGAGTGGCTGGTCGACGGACGCTTTTCGTGCGATGATGCTGCCGAGCTCGGTTGGCCCATCGAGGAGAGCGACGATTACGAGACACTTGCCGGCTGGATCTTGGATCTGTGCGATTCGGTGCCCGATATCGGCGCCGTCTTCGAGCAGGACGGGTACAAGTTCAAGGTGCAGTCCATGCGCGGGCAGCGCATCTCGCTTATCCGCGTGACCGGTCCCGACCCCGACGCAGAGCCCAAGCCTGCGGACGAGGCCGAAGACGGGCATAATGATAAGTAACGGTTCGCGGCTTGCCGCGGGCGTAGCGAAAGACGAAAAGGCGGAAACGTTCATGGCACAGCTGTTCAACATCCTGAAGATCACGGTGGGCGTCGACAAGCTCTGCGCCCGCGTGCTGGTCAACCCCGGCATGCCTCTCAAGACCTCGGAGGATATCGAGGCGACGGCGCGCGTCTACTATTTGGCGCCGGCCATCGCCAAGCATCTGTGCCTGGGCGACACCGGCCGTGAATTCCAGGAGTGCATGGGCGACACCGAGCTCGCGCACCTGCTTGAGCACCTGACGGTCGAGATCATGAACGAGACCGGCCTGGGCGGCAACGTGTCGTGCGGGCGCACCCGTGCGGTCCCCGGTGACGAGCGCCTGTTCGACGTCGAGCTTTCGTGCCCCGATGACGCGTTGACCGTCGGCGCGCTTTCCTCTGCATCCTTCATGATGGACTGGGCGTTCCTGCACGCCTCGGCGCCGGCGCCCGATTTTCCCGGCACCGTCGCCGCTCTGCGCAGCCTGGTGCTCAATCTGCGCGGAGAGGGGGAGCGGGCCGCCGACGCCGCCGAGGACGCGGAGACGGAGAGCGCTGAGCCCGATGGCGGCCCCGAGCCCGTCTCGGCGCCCGAGGCCCAGACTCCGGTTCAGCCGGAGGCCGCAGCACCCCGCCAGGATGCCCCGCGTCGCGCCATCGACACCGAGGGCCTGCGCATGCGGGCCAAGATGGCAGGTCATGCGCCCGCCAAGCGCGTTGCCGACGTGTTCCGCCCGATGTTCGGCGGCGCGGCATCCAACAACCGTTCCGAGTAAAACCGACCGCAGACGGCGCCGGGCGGCCCATCGATACGGGCCACCCGGCGCCGTTTGGGTCTATGCGATGCCCCGAGTGGGTACACGCAGGTATAATAAAGACTCCATCGACAACGTTCACTCTATACGGGAGGAGCAACATGGGTAAGGGATTCAGTTTTGTCGCAGGCGCGGTCTTGGGTACCGCCGCTGGTGTGGTCGCCGGCATCCTGGTGGCTCCTCGCTCGGGCGCCGAGACGCGCGCCATGGCCGCCGACATGGCCAACGACGCATGGGACAGCGCGCGCGACATGTATGAGCAGGGCGTCGATACGGCCCGTGCCGCCGCAACCGATTTCGGCCCCATGGTGGACGCCAAGACCGATGAGCTTCGCGCCAAGGTCGATTTGGCCCGCGAGCGCATGGATCAGCTTCGCGAGCAGCTCAACGACGCCATCGCCGGGGGCAACGTGACGCCCGCTGCCGACGTCGTCGTCGAGTCCGTCGTGACCGATGCCCCCGCTGCGGGCGCTGAGGCCGCTGCCGAGGCGTAAATGCTCGTTGCCGATCTCCAGGGCGCGCGCATCTACCGCATGCCCGCCGAATCCAAGCGAACCAACAAGGATGGCACCCCGCGCGAGCCCAAGCGGCTCGGGCGGGTGCATTTTGCCGTGTTCTCGCCCGACGGGCTGCGCGTCGTGGGCTTCATGGTCAAGCTGCCTGATGTCGCCGCGATGATCAAGCAGCCCGATCGCTTCGTGGCGCTCGACGCGCTCAAGGTATATGAAGGCGTGATCGCGGTGGCCGACGGCAAGGAGAACTACGACGACGCGGCGGCCAAGCGCTTGGGCATCAACCTCGATGAGTGCCTCATCTGGACCGGCATGGATGTCGTGACCGCTTCCGGTAAGGCCATGGGCTACTGCGCCGACTGCGCCTTCGACGCCAAGACCGGCAAGGTCTCCACGTTCAAGATCACCAACGGCAGCACCTCGAGCTTGCTCGTGGGCGATATCGAGATGCCCGCCTCCTACCTCAAGGGCTACAAAAAAGGCGCCATGGTCGTTTCCGACAAGGTGTGCGAGCTGGAGCTTTCCGGCGGCGCTGCCGCCAAGGCGGCCGAGGTGACCGTCGTGATCGGCGACAAGGTCAAAAAGGGCGCGGCCAAGATCGACGAGCACGGCTCGAAAGCGCTCGACAAGGGAAGCCGCGCGCTGGGCAAGCAGCTCGGCAAGACCAGGGGAATGTTCTCATCGTTTGCTGCGGAGTATCGCAAGGCGGCGGGGGCGCCCAAGAAGAAAAAGAAGTAGCCTGAATATTTAGGGACAGTCCCTAAAAATGCACTGAACTTTTAGGGACAGTCCCCAAAATTGCACGGCCAACAATGGTACAGTTTTCCCAAACGCACCAAGGGGAGAACCATTGCCTAACTACACCACCTCCTACTCCAAAACCCCGAAGAAGCCCCACTATCGGCGCAGCAACGGCAACCAGCTGCCTTCTGCGCGCCGCAAGGGCAAGCGCCGGCCGGGGGCGCAATATCTCCACCATACGCAGGGGTTCGGACGCCACGGTCGAGGCCGCATGATGCCCCGCCGCAACGATTCGCGCCGACCCTATGCGATCATCGCGGTCGCCTGCGCCGCCCTGCTGTTCGTGGCGAGCGTCGTGTGGTACATCAACCGCAGCGTGCCCATCACCCTGAACGGCTCGGAAAGCTCGGTGCGCATCAACTCGACCATCCAGCAGCTCATCGACGACCAGGAGCTGAGCTACCGTGCGGGCGATTTGCTGGCGGTCGATGACAGCGTGCTCGAGAAGCGCGGGGGAGAGGCCTATTCCGTCGTGCTGAACGGCGAGCAGATCGACAACGCCGAGCTCGATACCACCCAGCTCACGGGTGGCGAGGAGCTCACCATCGGCGATGGGCGCGATGTCTACGAGGAGCACGAGGTCCAGGCCACCGCGATCCAGCCGACGCTGACGCTCAAGGGCAGCGGCCCCATCCAGTATGTCGAGACCTGGGGCATCCCCGGAAGGACCGAGGTGTGGACGGGCGCGGTCTCCGGCATCACGGCCGATCGCGGCGTGGTGCAGGAGGTCCAGAACTGCGTGGTGCGCGCGACGTCCGTCTCTCCGGCGGACGGAAAGTACGTGGCCTTGACCTTTGACGAGGGCCCCAGCAGCTATACCGAGCAGATCCTCCAGGTGCTCTCCGACGCGGGCGCCACGGCGACCTTCTTCATGCAGGGCGATCGGGTCGATGCCAACCAGGCTGCGGTGGCAAGCATCGCCGCCAGCGACAACGAGCTGGGCTCGAACGGTCAAAACGATGTCGACCTCACGACGCTGTCCGGTGACGACCTGCGCCAGCAGCTCACCCAGGGCTTCGATGCGATCGATCGTGCCGCAGATACGACCTGCGCGCTGCTGCGACCACCCTACGGTCTGTTCTCCGAGCAGAATTGGACCGAGGCCATGGATCTGGTGAGCGCGGTCGTGACGTGGAATATCGATTCGGGCGATTACCTGCTGCCCGGTGCCGATTCGGTGATCGAGACCGTCATGGGTTCGGTCGGCAACGGCGACATCATCCTCCTGACCGACAACGACTCGTGCGGCGAGCAGACCCTGGAGCTGCTGCCGACCCTGCTTTCGCGCCTTCAAGACGAGGGCTATCAGATCGTGAGCCTCTCGAAACTCATCAAGACCGACGAGGAGCTGGCCGATAAGCTCGACCTGTCCCGCACCTCGATGCCCGCGGATGCCGTCCTGCCTCATCTATCGCTTGAAATAGATGAGGGTGAGGGGGAATCCGAATAGATAAAAATACAATCATGATGTAGGAATCGTCGAAAATCATCCGGATGTCGCAGGTGTGCAGGGTTGCGGCCGCGGCGAAGGTCATGATGGACACAGCCTGTTCGACGTCGCGCAGCACCGCGCGACGTGGTCGATACGAAAAGATGGTCCGATGAGCGACATGCATGAGAAGAGCCCACAGGGGAAGGCGGCCAAGTCCCCGTCCGGTGCCCGTTCGGCATCGCAGCCTGAGCGCGGTGCCCAGAAGGGCGCTGCTCCGCGCCCGCAGGGTGCGCCGCGTCCCCATGCGCGCGCATCGGTCCCGTCTCAGCATCCGACCTATCGGCCGGCATCGGGACACGCCTCGACAGCAGGGGCGTCGCACAAGCCGACCGCCCACACCCGCGCCGCTTCGTCCCGGCCTGCCTCCACATCCCACCAGACTCCTGCGCCGCGACCGTGGAAGGCCGCTTCTCGGCCCCAGTCGTCGGGGGCTGCCCATCCAAGGGCCGCGCGCCCGCAGGGATCCCGCCAGCAGGCGTATGCGCCGCACGCGGCGCATGGTTCGCCCCGGACATCTTCGGCGCCGCATCACGGACACGGGGCGCCTCGGGGCGTGGCGTCCGTGCGGCATCGCGAGGCGTACGTGCGTCACGAGCATCGCGGCATGCAGCGCGCGCCGCTCATCGCGGCGGCCGTGGCGGTCGTGCTGATCGCCGTCATCGGCATCGGTATCGGCTATCAGTTCTTCTGGCGTTCCGTCGACGTTACCGTCAACGGCCAGGAGGTGTCGGGCAAGATCGGCATGCCGGTCGACCAGTTCCTTGCCGACAACAACTACTTCGGCGTCAAGGCCGGACGTCTTCTGTCGGTCAACGGCAACGTTCTCGATGAACAGGGCGGCGAGCGCTGCTCGGTCATCAGCGAAGGCGAGGCGGTGGAGGCGTCGGAGCTTCCCGAGATGAAGCTCGAAGACGACCTTGCGCTGACCGTGTCCGACGGTCTCGACAGGACCGAGGAGTATGTCGAGGAGATCGTCGAGATCGCCCCGAACATCACATCGGATGGCTCCGGTGCGATCCAGTTCGTGTCGCAGTGGGGCAAGGTGGGCAAAAAGAAGGTGTGGACGGGCAAGCAGTCCGGCGAGACTGCCGACAAGGAGGTCGTCGAGGCTCCGGTGGACATGGTGGTCTCCATGTATAATCCCAAGCCCAAGGGCGACAAGAAGTACATAGCGCTGACGTTTGACGACGGCCCGAGCGCGTACACCAAAGACATCCTGGCCATCCTCAACCGCTACGGCGTCAAGGCGACGTTTTTCAATCTCGGCACGCAGGTCGACAGCGACAGCAAGGCGGTCGTGGAGGGCGGCCATGAGATGGCGAGCCACACGAATCAGCACGCCAACCTGCCCGATTGCGATCGCGATTCGCTGCGCACCGAGATCAGCAGCGCGGCGGACGCCATCGAGGGGGCGTCGGGTTTCCGGCCCCAGATGATCCGCGCCCCGTACGGCGCCTTCACGCTTACCGAATGGGCGCGCGCGGGGGATCTGATCAGCTGCAACGTGCTGTGGAACATCGACACGCTCGACTGGAAGCTGCCCGGCGCCGAGGCCATCAAGAACAAGGTGCTCGCAGGTGCCTATAACGGCGCGATCGCGCTCATGCATGACGGTGGCGGGAACCGCGCCCAGGACGTTGAGGCGCTGCCGGGCATCATCGAGGCCCTGCAGGCCGACGGCTACGAGCTGGTAACGGTGTCGGAGCTCATGGAGCTCGACGGGCGCTTTCCCCAGGACGTGATCGATGGGACCGTCAAGATGCCCGAAGACGCCACACTCCCCAACCTGTAGTGAATTTTTAGGGACAGTCCCTAAAAATTCACATACGCCGCAGGGGGTGATGGCGGAATCGCCCCCTGCAATTTTAGGGACTGTCCCCAAAATTGCATGCTATAGTACAGACGGCTGTGCCCATCGGGCGCGGCCGTCTTGTTCTTGTATGGGGGTCACGAGAAGGGTAACAGGTGAGATCCAAACCTCGACCACACAGTAGCTGACCCCTGCGGGTGCCCTTCGTCATGGCGCGCGCCGGGGTTGCGCGGCCATAGCTTTCTTTTCTTCTTCGAAGGAGCACCATGAACTATCTTTCAGAGATGCTCAAGCTTCCTGTCGTCGATTCGGCGGGCGAGCGCATCGGCATCGTCAATGACTTGGGCATCGCCACGGGTGAGGTTTTCCCTCATGTGACGTCACTTGCGTTCCAGGGGCCCGGCAAGACCCCGTTCATGATCTCGTGGCGTAAATATGTCGAGCGCTTCGATGACGATGGCGTGTATCTCAAAATGCCCGCCACCGACATCCGCTTCTCCTATCTGCAGCCCGACGAGGTGCTGCTCGCCCGCGACATCATGAACAAGCAGATCGTCGACACGCAGGGCATGAAGGTCGTGCGCGTGAACGACATCAAGCTGTCCGCGTCGGGCGAAAACCAGCTGCGCCTGCTCGGCGCCGAGGTGGGCGTCCGCGGTCTTCTGCGCACGTTGCACCCTGTGCTCGAGCGCGTCGTGGTCGCCGCCTCGCGCGCGGTGGGCAAGCCGCTTCAAGAGGACATCATCGCGTGGTCGTACATGGATCTGCTCGAGCGCTCCACGCAGACCATCAAGCTGTCCGTTTCCCACAAGACCCTCGGCGAGCTGCATCCGGCGGACATCGCCGACATCATCGAGCAGCTCGACCCGCGCCTGCGCGGCCAGGTCTTCGCCCAGCTCGACACGGCGCAGGCCGCCGAGGCCATCTCCGAGCTCGATGACGACGAGCTCGTGGCCGAGGTGCTCGAGGGCTTGTCCGATCGCGACGCGTCCTCGATGCTGGCCTTGATGGACCCCGACGACGCCGCCGCCCTCATCGACGAGCTCGATTACGAGAAGGCCGAGAAGCTCCTGCGCCTCATGGGCGTCAAGGAGGAGCGCGCCATCCGCAACCTGCTGGGCTACGAGGAGAACACCGCCGGTCGTATCATGACGTCCGAGTTCGTGGCCCTGCCGGCAACATCGACCGTCGCCGATGCCATCGATGGCCTGCGCAAGCTCGACGAGGATTTCGAGAGCGTGTATTACGTCTACACCACCGACCCCGCCGGTGCGCTCACCGGCGTGCTCTCGCTGCGCACCCTGATCGTTGCCGACCATGATGCGCGCCTGAACAGCCTTGCGTATCGTGACGTGGTCTGGGTCTCGCCCGACGAGGACCAGGAAGACGTCGCCGAGGAGATGTCCAAGTACAACCTCGCGGCCATGCCCGTGTGCGACGAGAACCGCCACATTCTGGGCATCGTCACGGTCGACGACGCCATGGAGGTCATGAACGAGGAGCACCAGGAGGACCTGCAGATCGCCGGCATGGCGGGCGCCGAGGGCGGATCCGGCGAGTCCATGCACGTGTTCTCGTGGTTCGCGCGCCGCCAGTACTGGCTGCTCGTCTGGGCCATCGCATCGGGCATCATCGCGGCGGTCCTGCAGATGATGGGCGGCCTTGGAAGCTACTTCATCTACCCCACGTGCGTCATGCCCGTCTCCCTGCTCGCGGCGAGCCGCGTCGTCTCTTACGTACGCAACTACTATCTGGAGTACGACGAGGCGGACGATGAGGACAAACCCTACCTGGCCTTTTTCCTGCAGACCGTGCTTGTCGGAGCGGTGCTGGCGCTCGTGATCTACCTATGCGGCCAGCTGGTGCTGGGCGCCGCCTATTCCGATGACGTGCTGGCCAGCGCCTCGGCTGGCGAATGGATGCCTGCCGTGGCGGATCCCGACGGCGCCGTCAACGCGCTCATAGGGGCGGCGCGCATGCTGTCCGCCTGCTTTGCCTGCGCGGCGGGCGTGACGTTCGTGAGCTGCGCGCTTTCGGTCATCTACCTCAAGGTGCTGTTCTGGCGCGACGAGCACGACCTCAACACGTCGGGCATCGCGCTCAGCGTGTCGGCCGTGCTGATCGCGTGCGCGCTCTATTCGGTCGTCTCGACCCTCGCGGTCTCCATGATCGCCGCGTAGGGGTGCTGACATGGCAAGACGGACGCATCAGAAGTTGACGATCGGGATGGTGCTCGGTGCCATGGGTCCCGGTCTCTTGGCTGCTCTATCGGGCAACGACGCGGGCGGCATCGCCACGTATTCGAGCGCGGGAGCAAGCTACGGCTACGGCACGCTGTGGATGCTGCCGCTCATGGCGGTGCTCCTCATCGTGGTGCAGGAGACCGCGGCGCGGTGCGGCTGCGTGACCGGCAAGGGCTTTGCGTCGCTCATCCGCGAGAAGTACGGCGTGCGGAAGAGCGCGCTGGCGATGGGTGCGCTGCTGGTCGCGAACACCGCCGTGACCATCTCGGAGTTCGCCGGCATCGCAAGCGGCCTCGCGCTGTTCGGCGTGCCCGCCACGGTATCGGTTCCCCTGGTCGGCCTGGCCATCTGGTCGCTCACCATGTCGGGCAGCTTCCAGCGCATCGAGAAGATCCTGCTCATGGTGAGCTGCGTGTTCGTGACCTATATCGTGGCGGCGTTTTTGGCGGGTCCCGATTGGGGGCAGGTCGCGGCGGCGACGGTGTCGCCGCATATCGTGCCCGAGCCCGAGTACGTCTCGCTGCTCGTGGCGACGATCGGCACCACCATCGCACCGTGGATGATCTTCTTGGCGCAAAACAACGTGGTCGATAAGAACGTCGACGAGAGCGGCATCATCCTGCAGCGCATCGACACGACGTCGGGCTCGATCATCGCCTGCGCCGTCGCGTGGTTCATCGTGGTCACGACCGGTGCGGTTCTCTACCCGGCGGGCGTTCAGGTGTCGGATGCCGCCGACGCGGCGCTCGCCCTCGAGCCCATCGCGGGCGAGTTCTCCACCATCCTGTTCGCATCCGGTCTGGTAGCGGCGAGCTTTCTGGCCGCCTGCGTGCTGCCCGGCGTCACCTCGAGCGCGATCTGCGAGGCGTTCGGCTGGGAGCGCGGGGCGGACCGCAGCTGGGAGGAGGCGCCGATCTACCGCGGCATCATCACCGCGGTCATCGTCGCTTCGGCCCTGCTGGTGATCATGCCCGGCATCAACCTGTTCCAGATTATGATGAGCGCGCAGGTCATCAACGGCGTGCTGCTGCCGGTGCTGCTGGTCTTCCTGCTGTTCATCGCCCAGGACCGCCACATCATGGGCGAGTATCGCAACGGGCGCGTGTGGAACGTGCTGACCTGGGCGACCATCGTCATCATCACCGTGCTGACCATCATCATGTTCGTGCTCCAGGCCCTCGGGTACTGATCGGGCCGAAAGGCGCGCGTCCGCGCGATGGCGCAGAGGCGAAGCCCGGGCATGCCGATGCCGATGCCGATGGCGTGCGGCCGGGGCTACTCCTGCGCGTTGTAGGGCTCGAGCAGCACCGAGGTCATGCTGTCGGTCAGCGAGGTCCTGATGCCGTCGGTCACCGATTGCATCCGGCTTTGCAGCTCCTGCTGCAGCTCGGGGTCATCGAGGTGCACGGGCAGGATGTCTTCGACTGCAGAGTAGATGAGGTCCACGTATTCGACCGCGCCCGACTCGTTCAGATGCGTGCCGTCGCCGTCGAAGACGTCGTTGCGGCCCTCGCTGTAGCCGTACCAGTCAACAATGCGCACGTTGGAATAGCGCTCGGCCGCTCGCGCAAGCGTCTCGTTCGTGGGGCCGGTCCATGGCTGCGGGCTGCGCGTGTTGACGAACACCACGGTGCGGTCCGCCCCGGCGATCCCCATGAGCGTGTCGATCTGCTCGTCGCTCATCGGTCCGTTCGTGCCCAGGGCGAACACGAGGATGCCTCCGGCGAGATTCTGGTTGACGAGGCTCTGATAGATCTCGATGCCCGTGCCGAACTGGCGGTTCTTCGCCGCGTCGATGTATCCGTGGGGGAATTTCTCCTCAAACGCCGGAATGACGCGCACCGAGACCGAATCGCCGATCATCACGATGTCGTAGGCCCCTTGGGGCTCGGCGGCTGTCGTCTCGCCATCTTCTTGATCGGCGGGGGCGCCATCCGCCTGCCCTTCGGCGCCCGCGGCGTCCTGTCCGTCATCGGTGCCCTGCTCGAGCAGGGCAGCGCCCTCTGCCGACAGGGCGGAGGTGTCGGGCACCAGGATGAGCCCCGCTACGGCGGCGACCAGCACGAGCGTGGTCGCCGCAACGGGAAGCGGGTGCTTGCGCGCCAGGCGACCGGGCTCCTGCGACCCTTTGAGCTGCCTGACGATCTTGCCGAACAGCCCGTGCCTGAACGGCGTCTCGATGAAGCGGTACGAGAGCTCCGCCGCCAGGATGACCAGGGCGATCTGGATGATATAGACCCACCAGGGCTTCTCGCTGATGTCGCTCACGGGGTTCATGAGCAAAAGCAGCGGATAATGCCACAGGTAGATGCCGTACGAGCGCTTGCCGAGCCACACGAGCGGCGGCAGCGAGAACACGCGCGACAGCAGCGTGTCGGGCTGCACGCAGGCGGCTACCAGCGCAACCGTGAGCAGCGAGCACAGCAGGGTGCCGCCTTGGTACTGGAAGGCGGTGTAGCCGTTGGTGAGGGCCATGATGGCGATCAGCGCCACAAGGCTCAGAAGGCCGATGACGTCGATGGGCCACGGACTGTCCGCCCTCATCTGCTCTCCGCGGATCGCATCGGGGGACTTCTGGGCGACCATGCGGTAGGTGGGATGCGGGGTGCCCGTGCGGTGCGATTCCGCCGGCTTGTGCTCGCCTGCGGCCTTCCCAAGCCTCCTGCCGAGTTTGCGCAGATATGGAGCGAGCCAGCCGAGACGCATCGAGGAGGTCGGGATAAACGCGAGCCAGGCGCCCAGAAGCAGCGAGAAGACGCGCGTATCGGTGCCGTAGTACACGCGGCTCGGGTCGACCGACGGATCGTACAGCGCCGTCATGGCGACCGCCGACGCGATGGCCAGCACGAGCGTGCCCCGGCGCACGAGCTTGTTCTTGCCTCCGAGCTTCCAGACACCCATCAGCAGCAGGGGCCAGATCAGATAGAACTGCTCCTCGATGGCCAGCGACCAGAAGTGGGTGAGCGGCGAGGGGTCGCCCAGCGCATCGAAGTACGACACGTTTCGCAGGATCTGCCACCAGTTGTTGAAGAACAGGATGGAGGGGATGATGTCCGGCCTCATCTTGGTGAGCATCACGTGGTTGAACAGCGCGCACAAGATGATGGTCGCCACGATGACCGTCAGCACGGCGGGCAGCAGACGACGGATGCGGCGAATCCAGAAATCCTTGAGGTCGATGCGTCCGGTGCCGTGGTATTCGACGATCAGCAGGTGGGTGATGAGGTATCCGGACAGCACGAAGAACATCGTGACGCCCTGGAGGCCACCTTGGATCCATGAGAAGCCCAGGTGGTAGAGGACGACCGCCGCGACGGCAAGCGTGCGGATGCCGTCGAGCGCCGGGATATAGCGTGAGCGCGGGCGAGCGGGGCGCATGTCCTGCTGGCGGGCTGCATCTGCGCGCTGGGCATGCGCGGATGCGGGCTTGGTGCCGGTGGTCTCCTGCTTGGGCTGAGGGGAAGTCATGTCTTCGGTTCGATCCGTTCGTGTGTCGGGTTCGCAGTCCGCCTGATTGTACCGCTGTGCGCGGCAAAAGGGCATACGTGCCTGGTTCCGATGGACAGCCGGTTCCTCCGTGGCAGATGCGGAGCCCCGTTCATTCATGAATGAACGAAGGTCCCGCGCGCGGGAGTGCGACGCGGCGCGCAAAAAAGCGCCCGGGGAAAGCCCCCGGGCGCACATCGGCCAAGTAATCAGCGTCGCTTAGAACTTGACGGTCGGAACGGAGCGGGCCGCCTCTTCCGCCTCGAAGCCCTGACGCTCCTTGAACTGGAAGATGCCGGCAAAGATGACGCCGGGGAACGTCTGGATGGCGTTGTTGTAGTTGAGCACGCAGTCGTTGTAGCTCTGACGGGCGTAGGAGACCTTGTTCTCGGTGTCCTCGAGCGAGGTCTGGAGCTGCATGAAATTGGCGTTGGCCTTGAGATCGGGATAGGCCTCTGCCACGGCGAACAGCTGGCGCAGGGCGCTGGTGAGCACGCCGTCGGCGGCCATCTTCTCGTCGGGCGTCGTCGCCGTGACGGCCGCGTTGCGCGCGTTGGTGACGGCGGCAAGCGCCTCGCGCTCGTGCGACGCGTAGCCCTTGACGGTTTCGACGAGGTTGGGGATCAGGTCGTTTCGACGCTGAAGCTGGGTATCGATGTTCTGCCACGCGTTGTCGATGCGATTACGCAGCGTGACCATGTTGTTGTAGATGCCCGCGATTGCGCAGACGATGACGATGACGACAACGATCGCGATGATGGTCGGAATCATGCTCAGCTCCGTTCCGGGCTTTGCGCCCCGTGGGATGTGAGACAAAGTATACCGGATAGCGCTCGCAACGTTTGCCGTCATAGATTTGGAACAAGAGCTCTTCTAGCTTCGTTCCCGTGTTCTGGCGGGAGGGCTTTGCGCTTGCTTTGTCTTCGCAGGTGGAGTCGACATACAAAAAAGCGCCCGAGCTGGCGGGCGCTTTGCGTTCCATGATGGCGGAGGAGGAGGGATTCGAACCCTCGTACCCGGGTTACCGGGTAAACGGTTTTCGAGACCGCCGCATTCAACCACTCTGCCACTCCTCCGTTGGAGTGAAACATGGCGCGTCACAAGGGGCGCGCCATGAGAAGATGCTGGCGGAGAGTCAGGGATTTGAACCCTGGAGACGCTTTTGGCGCCTACACGATTTCCAATCGTGCTCCTTCGGCCACTCGGACAACTCTCCGTGAAATGCAACGGCAATTTTACCGTATCCAGCGTCGCGCGCAAGTGTCAATTTGCAAGATGGCGAAAAAATGTGGGGGAGTTGAGGAGCCGGCAGGCAGGAGCCCCTGTTCCCCTCGACGCCTTAAGACCCGCTTAATCTGGGCAAATGCCGTCATAAGGGCATTTTGTCGCGGATACACTGAGGATGTGAGAAAGGGGGAACCGCGATGTACGCCACGAGCATAGCCGCGCACGCCATGCCGGCAGAGGCGCTGCGCGTCGCCGTCGACCACGCGTTTGCGGAGGCGCGGTCGTGCCTTATCGGATGCGGTTCCCTCGCTCCCTTTACCATCATGTGCGCATCCGACGGGTACGACATCGTCGAGCACCACGGTCGATCGGCACAGGATATCTACCGCTCCGTGCGCGATCTTTTGGTCCGCGAGAAGCCGGATGCGTATGCCTTTGTCTATGATGGGTTCGTTGATGTCGATGCCGGGCATACCGGCGCCCTCATATGCGAGGCGGCGTGTCGCGGGGACGCCATGGCGCGCCTGATGGTGCTGCCGTATCGCGCGGACGCTGCGTATTCGTTTGCCGAATCGTCCATCTGCATGGGTACGGTGCGGTCGCTGTTCGCGGACGTTGCCCGGTAGGCGAGGCTATCGCGGCGCGGTAAAGCGGTGAAGGTGCATGGCACGGTCGCCTCGGCGACCTGAGATTAAGAGGAGTAAGAGATATGTACGCACAGCAGCTGGGATTCGTCTCTTCCTGGAAGATGCTGACGCGCGACAAGGGATGGATCAAGCCGCTTTTGATCCTCACCCTTGTCGGCTGGATTCCCATCTTGGGCCAGATCGCCATCCTGGGGTATGGCCTGGAGTGGGCGCGCCTGACCGCATGGGGCGTCGACGCAGCGCCCAAGCAGCGCGGCGTCGCCTACGGCAAGGTGCTTTCGACGGGCGGCATCGCGTTTCTGCTCACGGTGACCATGGGTCTCGTGCTCGGCGTGATCGACCTCATGCTGTTCGGCGGCTGGTATCCCATCGCCGCGTTCCCCATGGGCATCGGGGTCTTTTCGAGCTCGGTGTTCGATCTTGCGCGCGATACGTCCATCCTGATCGCCCTGGTGATCCTGGTCGTCAATCTGCTGATGGGGACGTTTGCCACGGCGGCCATGGTGCGCGCGACCATTTACGACAACTTCGCCGCCGGCTGGCGCGTCGACCGCCTGTTCCAGATGATCGGGCGCGATCCGCGCGGATTTCTGCACGCGTACGGCGTGTCGCTTATCGGCGGGCTGGTCACCACGGCCTATTCGATGGCGATCGCGCTGGTGGGAAGCCTGTTTGCCTTCGGCGGCGTGATGGGTTTCGTGCTCGGGGCCGGATTGAGGGGCAGCGAGTACGCGAGCCATATGATCCAGGGCATCGGGCCCGGCATCATCGTCTTGGCGGTTGTGCTCGTGGTCGTCATCATGTTCTTCGGGGGCGTGATCGGCACCGCGATGCAGCTCATCTCCATCAACGCGGTCGGTCAGTGGTTCTGCCGCTTCGACGTCGGCCGCTGGGGCGTGTCTTCGGCCCCCTTGCCCGACGGCGTTCCGTATCAGACGAGCGCTGCGGCGTCGAACCCCTATGCCGGCACCCAGGCCGAGCAGCCCCCTCGCAGGCCCGATGCGGACGCGTCCGCGGCAGAGCAGCCCGCAGGCGCTTCCGAGTCGGCCGCGCCGGCTGCATCCCAGACGGCCGAGCCGGCCGCGGTGCAGCAGGTTCCCGACGAGCCGACGCCGGTCGTGCCGGCCTCGCAGGCCGATAGCGCCCCCGATGCCGAGCCCGCATCCGAGCGCGGGCCGATCCCGCTCGGTCCCATCAGCACCGACGATGGGGATGACGACCGATAGCTTCTTCTCAGGCGCCGTCTTGTCGCGGCGCCTTTTTTCATGATGAAGAGGTGCTCGGGGCAGCGGCGACCCGTATCCGCGCGCGGCGCGTGCGGGCGTCATGCGGGCGCATCGGATATGTCATGGATACGTTCGGCGTCCTGTTTGACGCCGCCATGGAGGCACAGGATTTCTGTCCGGGTGCCATGGCATGCTGATGGGGCGCAGCGCGTTTTGGTCCGCCGCATGTCACACGCAGCGATATGTGTGGAGGTCATGAGGTTGTACCTGCGGGAACGCACGGACACTTGAGGAAGCTGCCGGGTTGTTCTAAAGTAATCCGGTCTTTTCCTGCTCTGGGCGCACCTTCACGACCCGGAGCCTTATGTCCAGAGGAGGTGACAAAATGAAGGCTTATGAACTGCTGTTCTTCGTCGACCCCGCGCTCGATCCCGAGACCCGTCTCGCCGTGATGAAGCGTATCGATACCACGATTGCCGAGGGTAACGGTAAGGTCGACAACGTTGACGAGTGGGGCAAGCGCAAGCTCGCCTACGAGATCAACAAGCTCACCGAAGGTGACTACACCCTCATCAACTTCCACGCAGATCCGACCCAGATCGCCGAGCTCGACCGCGTGCTGCGCATCACCGATGCCGTGGTTCGTCACATGATCGTTCGTCGCGACGACATGGAGTAAGGACCGTTTGGAAGGCGGGTCCGCGTGAGCGGTCCCGCGCAAGAGAGGTAGTGAGTCTGACATGAGCATCAACCGAGTCAACATCTCCGGCAACCTGACGCGCGATCCCGAGCTGCGCGCCACCGCGAGCGGCACCCAGGTGCTCTCGTTCGGCGTGGCGGTCAACGACCGCCGCCGCAATCCGCAGACCGGCGAGTGGGAGGACTATCCCAACTTCGTGGACTGCACGATGTTCGGCACCCGCGCCGAGGCCGTGAACCGCTACCTCCAGAAGGGGTCGAAGGTCGCGATCGAGGGGAAGCTGCGCTACAGCTCGTGGGAGCGCGACGGCCAGCGTCGCAGCAAGCTCGAGGTCATCGTCGATGAGATCGAGTTCATGAGCCGCGGTCAGCAGCAGGGCGGCTACGCCCCCGACTCCGGCGCGTCCTATGGCGGCGGCTACTCCGCCCCCGCCCCGCATGCGGCTCCTGCACCCGTGCAGGCTCCGCCGGCGGTCGACGTCTACGATGAGGACATCCCGTTCTAGGCGGCCCGCCGTCTTCCGGGATGGGTAACCAGTGAGCGGCGCTGCGGCGGTACGCGGCGGCGCCAAATGAAAGGTATTTTGACATGGCTAATGATTATTCAGCACGTCAGCCGCGTCGTAAGTACTGCCAGTTCTGCAAGGAGAACACCGAGTACATCGATTACAAGGATACTCAGCTTCTCCGTAAGTACATGACCGACCGCGGCAAGATCAAGCCCCGTCGCGTCACTGGCGCTTGCACGCAGCACCAGCATGACATCGCGAACGCCATCAAGCGCGCTCGCGTGATGGCTCTCCTGCCCTACACCGTTCCCGTGGTTTCTTCCCGCGGCGAGCGCAACCGCGGCTAGGCGAGGGACGAGGATCTAGCTGATGCAGGACGGAAGCCAAGATCCGCAGCGGGGCGCCATGGTGCCCACGGATCCGGCCTCGCATGCAGTCGCGCCGTCGATTTTGCACGGCACGCTCATGTTGGTGCTCGGATGCATCGCCGCGATGTTCCTTCCGTTCGTTGGGGTCCTGCTCATCGCATATGGCATGCGTGAGCTGGCGGAGGCTAAGGGGTTACGCGGACTTGCCCTCGCACTTGCACTGTGCGCCGGGCTCGTCCTCATCTCCTTGTTCTCCGACGTCAATGCCTCGATACTTCTGGCTCCCATGATGGTGAGCTGCCTGGGTGTCGTGTTTTGCATGTGGCGCGGCGCGACGGTCACCAACATATCGGTGGCGATCGCGATCGCGGCGCTTGCGAGCTTTGGCATTGATGCGGCGATCGCCGCGTCGAGCGGCGATTCGATCCACGATATCGCTACGTCCTACTTTGCCGACAGCCTTCGGGTATCGGCAGGGTCGGACATCGAGGGTGACCTTCTGTTCCGGCAGATCGGTTACCTGATCGAAGCGATGTGGCCGTTCATGTATGTGAGCAGCGCTTCGCTCGATGCGCTGGTTGCGGGCATCGGGTCCTACCTGATGCACACGCGCAGCACCGGGCGTCCCAAGCGGCCGTCGCTGTCGAACTTCGATGCCCCCATGTGGAGCGTCGGGGTGCTTTCGATTGCGATCGTGTGCCTGGGAGCCTCGTTTACCGGCTTTGCCGAGGCGGGGATTTTGCGCACGATCAGCGCTACGGCGCTGATGAGCATACGCATCATCTTCGCGTGCCAGGGATTCGGCGTGGTGAACGCCTGGATGTCTCGCAAGCGGATAGGATGCGCGACGAGGACCCTCAGCATCTTCTTTATCTTCTGGTCCGAGATGATGTTCTTCATCATGAGCATCGTCGGCCTGATCGATGTATGGGCGAACTTCCGCAAACTTCCGCGGAACGGCTCGTACATCCAGGAGCAACAGTAATTTCTGCGCCGTCATGAGCGGTGCGAACGCAAGGAGATCTCATGAAAGTCATTCTCTTGGGTGAGATCAAGGGCAAGGGTGGCGAGGGCGACGTCGTCGACGTCGCGCAGGGCTACGCCGAGAACTACCTCTTCCCGAAGAAGCTCGCCATTGCGGCTACCAAGGGCAACCTGAAGCAGCTCGATGAGCGCCGCAACAACATCGCTAAGCGCGAGGCCGTCCGTCTGGCCGACGCCAACGCGCTCAAGGACGCCATCGACGGCAAGTCCGTCACCGTCGACGCCAAGGTCGGCGACGAGGGCATCCTGTTCGGCTCCGTGACCAGCACCATGGTCGCTGACGCCATCAACGCCCAGCTGGGCGTCGAGATCGACCGCAAGCGCGTCGAGCTCGGTAAGCCCATCAAGGTCGCCGGCACCCATTCCGTCGTCGTTTCTCTGTATCGCGAGATCCGCGCTACTGTGAACGTGCTCGTGGGTGTCGAGGCGGAGGCCGAGGTCGAGCAGACCGAGGCTGCTGCTGAGGAGACCGTCGAGACCGAGGCCGCTGCCGAGTAGGCATCTGGCACCCGAAGTCTTCGATAGGGGCTCGGACCTGTGTCCGGGCCCCTATTTTGTTGGGCCGATCGCGAGGGAATTCTAGAAAAAATCGCGACAAGGCTTGACAAGAAAACGAATGAAGAAATCCACAGGTCATACGTCATAATCCTGTTGAAAACGTCGGAGCCGAAGACAAAAGTGGATACGCTCATGTGTTCGTATGCATACGCGCACGGGCCGATTATCAGGGCTTTGTATATTCACACCTCAACTACCTGCGGATTCAATAAATCTTCAAGTAAAGTCTCGATCAAAACGCAGCATGGCGCCCATGGGTTGCGTATATTCGCTGGTAAACGCCGTGCTGTTGAAAACTCTAGTCAGATAGAGTGCAAAACTGTTGAAAACGTTGAAAGCCGCCGTTTTGCACCGTAATGAGCACGGAGATTTCAACAGGGCATGTTGAGGTCAGGTTTGGCCGATTTACCGCGCGCGCTGAGCCCCGTGCGCATGCGCGCGATGCTTTACCATTGAGGTCCGAGCAGGCGCCGGATGGGCGCTGCATCGATGAGGTTGGAAGGGAGCGTGCATGGCACCGTCTTCTTCGGATTACTCGTGGTCGCCGTCGGGTGTGACCGATCGCGGCGCTCACAAGGGTCTGCCCAATAACGTGGAGGCTGAGGCCAATGTCTTGGCCGCCATGCTGCTTTCGGGCGAAGTCGTCGAAGAGGCGCTCGTCGAGCTGCTGCCGGACGACTTCTACCGCCCTGCGCACAAGACGCTGTTTCAGGCCATGCACGAGATGTATGACCGCAACCTCCCGATTGACGCCATCTCGCTGGTCGACTATCTCAAATCCATCGACAAGCTGGAGGCGGTGGGCGGCGAGGCGTACATCCTCGAGCTGATGGGCCAGACGCTTTCGCTGGTCAACTGGCAGCATCACGCCGGCATCGTGCGCCGCGACTCCATGCTGCGCGAGATCATCGGGGCCACCAACCAGATCAACGCGCTCGCCTACGATGCGCCCTCCGATACCAAGGAGGTCATCGAGCGCGCCGAGTCCATGCTGCTGTCGGTCACCTCCCGTGAGGTCCGCAGCTCATATAAGTCGCTGACCGAGTTCATGATCGAGGCCTACAACGAGGCCGAGGAGGTCTGCGCGGCGGGCGGCGACGTGCACGGTGCGCCCACGGGTTACCCGAGCCTCGATCGCATGCTTATGGGCCTGCGCGAGGGCCAGCTCATCATCATCGGCGCGCGTCCTGCAGTGGGCAAGACGTCGTTCGCGTTGAACCTGGCGTTGAACGCCGCGTCCGAAGGCTATACCGTGGCGTTCTTCTCGCTCGAGATGTCCGGCAAGGAAATCGCGCAGCGCTTCATCTGCGCTCACGCCCAGATCAACATGTCTAACTTCCGCACCGGCCGCATCTCGCCGCAGGAGTGGGCAAACATCAACGAGGCGACGCAGGACCTGTCGCGCCTCGATATCCTGATCGACGACACGCCGGGCACCACGGTCACCGAGATCCGCGCGAAGGCGCGCCGTATGCTGCACAACAAGGAGAAATGCGTCATCATCCTCGACTACCTGCAGCTCGTGAACCCGCCGGCGGGGCGCCGCGCCGAGAACCGCGCCGTCGAGGTTTCCGAGATGAGCCGTGGACTCAAGATCATGGCCAAAGAGCTGGGCGTGCCGCTGATCGCGCTCTCGCAGCTCTCCCGTGCGGTCGAGTCGCGCACGGGCAAGCGCCCGCAGCTGTCCGACCTTCGTGAATCGGGCTCCATCGAGCAGGACGCCGACATCGTCATGTTCTTGGATCGCTCGAGCTCCGAGCAGGAGGCGGGCCGTGACGACCGTCCGCCCGAGGGCATCACGCGCATCATCGTGGCGAAGAACCGCTCGGGTCCGATTGGAGACGTGGACCTGGTCTTCCTTCCCGCATCTACGAAGTTCTACGAGCTCAACGAGCACGCAGAGGAGTAACGCAGGTTGCCCGCGCCGCGATAAGGCGCGGGCAACCTGCGTTTTCAGCGCTTGTACGGGCGCGCGGGACGAAGGACACGGCATGATTGCCGGCAAGGCGGTCGCATGTGCGAACGGGGCGCCGCGCCGCACCGCACCTCCGGCGGGTCAATCCATGATGGTTGCCGGAAATACCTCGACAAGAGCGTGTCGCTCCGGGTAAGGACCTATAATATTGATGTTTGAGTGCTTATATGGAGAAGCACACGCTTTACGTAAGGAGACAACATGCCGTCGACAGTGTTGGTCGGAACCCAGTGGGGCGATGAGGGCAAAGGCAAGATCTGCGACCTGATCGCCGGGGATTTCGACTGCGTCGTTCGCTATCAGGGCGGTAACAACGCCGGCCACACTATCGTGGTGGGCGACCGTAAATATGGCCTGCACCAGGTTCCGTCGGGAATCATGTATCCAGAGTGCGTCTCGGTGATCGGCAACGGGTGCGTGGTGAATCCCAAGGTGCTGTTGGAAGAGATCGACATGTTCGAGAACGACGGCATCTCCACCGCCAACCTCAAGGTGTCGGGCAACGCGCACATCATCATGCCGTACCACATGGACCTGGACGGCGCCTACGAGCAGCTGCTGGGCGACCACAACATCGGCACCACCAAGCGCGGCATCGGCCCGTGCTATCAGGACAAGATGGCGCGCATCGGCCTGCGCATGCAGGACATGCTTGACGAGGCGGTTTTCCGCGAGAAGGTCGGCCGCGCGCTCGACCGCGTGAATCCGCAGCTGGAGAAGATCTTCGGCATGCCGACCTACACGGTCGACCAGATCTGCGACGAGTATCTGGGCTATGCCGAGCGCCTGCGCCCCTACATCTGTGAGAGCGGCCTTCTGCTCAACGGCATGGTCGAGGAGGGCAAGTCCATCCTGTTCGAGGGTGCCCAGGCGACGCTGCTCGACATCGACCACGGTACCTATCCGTATGTCACCTCCTCCAACTGCACCGCCGGCGGCGCCGTCACCGGTTCGGGCGTGGGAATGAAGAACATCGACCGCGTGCTCGGCATCATGAAGGCGTATATCACGCGCGTCGGTTCCGGCCCCATGCCCACCGAGCTTTCCTACGAGAGCGAGGCCGGCCACACCCTGACGGAGGATGGCTACGAGTACGGCGTCACGACTGGCCGCCGTCGTCGCTGCGGCTGGTTCGACGGCGTGATCGCCAACTACGCCGCGCGCGTCAACGGCCTGACCGACATCGCGCTCACCAAGCTCGACGTGCTTTCCGCCTTCGAGACCATCAAGGTCTGCGTTGCCTACGAGTGCGATGGCGTGCGCTACACGACCGTGCCCGAGCACGAGAGCGTCTTCGCCCGCGCGGTGCCGGTCTACGAGGAGCTGCCCGGCTGGAACTGCGACATCTCTGCGTGCCGCAGCTTCGACGAGCTGCCCCAGGCCGCCCAGGATTACGTCGCCTATATCGAGAAGCTCGCGCACACCCGCGTGACCTTCGTCTCCGTCGGCCCGGATCGCGAGCAGACCATCAACCGCTTCTGGAATTAGGAGTCGGCCATGCGGAAGTTCGCCGTCGTTACGGACAGCGCGTCGGACATCAACCAGGAGGCGGCGCGCCGCCTCGGTATCCGGATCGTGCCCCTGCACATCGTTGCGGGCGGGCGCGATTACCGCGATGGCATGGATATCCAGATCGATGAGTATCTCGATCTGCTGGAACAGCAGCAGGAGCTGCCGCAGACGTCCCAGCCTGCGCCCGCCGATTTCGTCGAGGTCTACCGCGCGCTGATCGAAGAGGGCTATACCGAGATCCTGTCGATCCATATCGCGCGCGAGCTGTCCTCGACCATCGAGACCCCGCGCTATCTGGCGCAGGAAGTGTTCAAGGATGTGCGCATCGAGGTCATCGACAGCTACGCTGCCACGGTGGGCGAGGGCGCCATGGTGCTCGAGGCGGCGGCGATCGCCGAGGCCGGCGGCACCATGGACGAGGCCATCGAGCGCGTGCTCGCCATCCGGGACACCTTCAAGATCCACTTCGTGCCTGATACGCTGGCCAATCTGGTCAAGGGCGGCCGCGCTACGCGCGCTCAGCACCTGGCGACCTCGATTCTGAACGTGAAAGTCGTCATCGCGCTGGGAGAGAAGGGCTGCATCGACGTTGCGCACAAGGCGAAGGGCATGCGCAACGCCGTGGTGTACATGGTGCGCCAGCTCGTCGAGCGTTCCAAGAATCTCGGAAAGCTCACGTACTACAAGCTGCATACGCGCTCCGAGCGCGGGCTCGAGCTGATCGACAAGGCGGTTTCGGGCGAGCTCGAGCTGAACGCCTCATGCGCGGGCATCGCGACAATCGGCCCGTGCATCGCCACGCATGTGGGCGAGCACGCGGTGGGGCTTCTGAGCTATCCCGCCGAGCTGCACAGCCCGCTGCTGGATGAGGTCGATATGTTCTACAACGTCGCCTGCTAGCTGAGGCGATGAGAGGGGCTTGCGGCCCACGGGTGGGGCCGCAAGCCGCATGTGGCGGAATCTCGGCGGGTGCGCGCGGGCGCGGGCACACCGCCGATATCGATTTGATTGCGCTGAAGACGTCGGGTGCAAGGGGCAAGCCGCCAGCTCCGCCCGACGATCGCTGCGCATGATGGCCTTGTGGCCGGATTGGGAGGATACATCATGACGACCAACACCATCGACATCCTGCTTTTGGGCAGCGGCGGCCGTGAGCACGCGCTTGCCAAGAAGCTGTCCGAGTCCGCCCGGTGCGGCAAGCTGTACATCGCGCCGGGTAACGGCGGCACGGTCGCGGTCGGCGAGAACGTCTCGCTTGATGAGAACGATCCGGGCGCCGTCGCCGATTTTGCCCGCGAGACGGGCTGCGGCCTTGTGGTGATCGGCCCCGAGGCCCCGCTCGTGGCGGGCGTCGCCGACGCGGTGCGCGCGGCGGGCATCCCGTGTTTTGGCCCCGGTGCGGCGGGCGCCCAGATGGAGGGCTCCAAGCTGTTCTCCAAGCAGGTCATGGGTCGTGCCGGCGTGCCCACGGCGGCCTACGGCTCCTTCACCGATGAGAAGAGCGCGCTTGCGTACGTGCGCGAGCAGGGCGCTCCGCTCGTCGTGAAGGCCGACGGCCTTGCGGCTGGAAAGGGCGTCGTGGTGGCTACCGAGCTCGAGCAGGCGGAGGAGGCCGTGCACGAGTGCTTTGCCGGCGTGTTCGGCGAGGCCGGTTCGACGGTGGTCATCGAGGAGATGCTCACGGGTCCCGAGTGCTCGCTTCTGGCGTTCACGGACGGCAAGACCGTGCGTCCCATGGCGACGTCTCAGGATCACAAGCGCGCCCTCGAGGGCGATCTGGGCCCCAACACCGGCGGCATGGGCGTTTACAGCCCCGTGCCCATCGTGACCCCCGAGGAGCACACCGAGATGGAGCGCATCATGGACGCTGTCGTGGCGGAGCTTGCCGACGAGGGCATCGATTACCGTGGCTGCCTGTACGGCGGCTTCATGCTGACCCCCGCGGGCCCCAAGGTGCTCGAGTTCAACGCGCGCTTCGGTGATCCCGAGACGCAGGTCATCCTGCCCCGTCTGAAGAACGATCTGGTCGACGTGATGCTGGCCTGCGCCAACCAGACGCTGGACGCCGTCGAGCTCGATTGGCGAGACGAATACGCCGTGTCCGTGGTCCTCACGAGCGCGGGCTATCCCGGCTCGTACGAGAAGGGCAAGGTCATCACGGGCATCGAGGATGCCGAGGCCATGGAGAACGTGACGGTGTACCACGCCGGCACGCGCGTGGACGAGGATGGACAGGTGCTCACCAACGGCGGCCGCGTGCTCAACGTGACGGCGCTCGCGCCCACGTTCGAGGCCGCGCGCGACCTCGCCTACGAGGCCTGCGAGAAGATCGACTTCGAGGGCAAGACGCTTCGCCACGACATCGGCCTGCGTGCCCTGCGCGGTCGTGACGCCTGGGCTTAACCTGTCGTTGGAGACGGGCACAAACGGCTGATACCGGCCGGTCGGGATGATTCCCGGCCGGCCGGTTTTTTGTGCCGGCAGCCCCGCAGTCTCGCGTGTCTTGTTCGGGCCATTTGCGCACCGTATGGGGAAACACGTGCTTGACGGCCCATTCGCGGCAATCATCTACAATAAGCATCGCACATGACCACACGTAAGGGAGCAACTATGGAAGAGCAGGATTTGAATACCCAAGAGACTGCCGACGACGCTGCCGAAGAGGAATACGTCCCTGCGCTCGTGCTCGGCGACGACGATGAGCGTGATCCCGGTCTGCACGAGAAGATCCTGTCCGAGGAGCTTGCGTGGTCCGGCAAGATCTTCGATGTCAACACGCTGCAGGTGCAGCTGCCGAACGGCCATACGTCCCGTCGCGACATCGTGCGCCATCATGGGGCCGCCGCCATCGTGGCGCTTACCGAGTCGGGCAAGATCGCGCTCGTGCGCCAGTACCGCACCGCGCTCGATCGCGTGACGGTCGAGCTGCCTGCCGGCAAGCTCGATCCGGGCGAGGATCCGCTCGAGTGCGCCAAGCGCGAGCTGCACGAGGAGACCGGGTTTATCGCCCACAACATGCGCTATCTGACCACCATGGCCTCTTCCTGCGGTTTTTCCGACGAGCTTGTCCACATCTTCATGGCGACCCAGCTCGAGTTCGACCAGGCGTGCCCCGATGAGGACGAGTTCCTGAACGTCGACCTGGTGCCGCTCAACGAGCTGATCGATGCCGTGCTCGACGGCAAGATCCAGGATTCCAAGACCATCGTCGGTGCGCTCGCCTGCGACGCCATCGCCCATCGTCTGTAGCATTTCAAGCGACCGTCCCGTCGCTTTGCCGTGGGACGGATGCAGATGGCAGATTCGCCATGTTGTCGCAATCGGAGACGGCACCGCGGCATCTGCCATCTGCATCCGCCCCCGATGTTCGGTGCCGCGCTGCGACGGTTCGACCGACGGGAAAGCGACTCCGTCCCAAAAAGTACCAAACGCATCATGTGAGGAGAAGAGTTGTCTAGCAAGCAACCGAGCATGTTCCGCCGGTTCGTCGCCTATTACGGGCCGCAAAAGCACCTGTTCATCGCCGATACGGTCTGCGCGCTCGTGCTCGCAGGGATCGATCTGGCGTTCCCCGTCATCTTGCGCGGTCTCACCGGCGGCCTGTTCACGGAGGGTCCGGAGGCCATCATGGGCTCCCTTGCGTTTGTGGCCACCGGCCTGATCGCCATGTACCTCGTGCGCACTGCATGCAAGTACTTCGTGTCCGCCCAGGGCCACATCATGGGCGCGCGCATGGAGTCCAAGATGCGCGAGGACCTGTTCGACCAGTATGAGCGCTTCTGCTTCTCCTACTTTGACCGCGTGAACTCCGGCGACATGATGAGCCGCGTGGTCAACGACCTGTTCGACATCTGCGAGGGCGCCCATCACCTGCCCGAGTGGATCATCATCTGCGGCATCGAGATCATCGGCGCGTTCGTAATCCTGTTCACCATCGCGCCTGTGCTCGCCGGTGTCATGGCGCTCATCACGGCGGTGTTCGTGGCCATCATGGTCCGTCAGAACCTGCATATGCGCGCCGTGTTCGCCGACAACCGCCGCAAGATCTCCGATGTTAACTCGCAGCTGCAGGACTCGCTGTCCGGCATCCGTGTCGTCAAGTCGTTCGCGAACGAGGGCACCGAGCGCGCCAAGTTCCGCCGCTCCAACGAGGCGTATCTGGGTTCCAAGGTGGCCCAGTACCACGTGATGGGCAACTACCAGGCCACGAGCGCCCTCATGACCGGTGCGCTGTACACCACCATCGTGGTGCTCGGCGGCTACCTCATCGCCACGGGTAATATGTCCGCGGTCGATCTGGCGACGTTTGCGCTGTACATCAGCCTGTTCGCCACGCCCATCGAGACGCTTGTCAACTCCACCGAGACGTTCCAGAAGGCCATCGCCGGCTTCAAGCGCATGGACGAGGTGCTCGCCACCATGCCCGACATCGTCGACGCGCCGGATGCCCGTCCGCTCGAGGTGCGCGACGGCGCCATCGAGTACCGCGACGTCTGCTTCTCGTACAAAGACGTCGAGCTGGGCGGCCGCGACCCGCAGCGTCCCGTCATCGACCACCTCACGCTCTCCATCCGACCGGGCGAGACGATCGCGCTGGTGGGGCCGTCGGGTGGCGGCAAGTCCACCACCTGTTCGCTGCTGCCGCGCTTCTACGATATCGATGCCGGCTCCATCACCATCGATGGACAGGACGTTCGCGACGTCACGCAGGAGAGCCTGCGTTGCGCCATCGGCCTCGTGCAGCAGGATGTATACCTGTTCGACGGCTCCATCCGCGAGAACATCGCCTATGGTCGTCCGGATGCGACCGACGAGGAGATTGAGGAGGCGGCGCGCCGCGCGAACATCCACGACTTCATCTGCTCGCTGCCCGACGGCTACGACACGGTGGTCGGCGAGCGCGGCAGCCGTCTGTCCGGCGGCCAGAAGCAGCGCGTTGCCATCGCCCGCGTGTTCCTCAAGGATCCCGCGATCCTCATTCTGGACGAGGCCACGAGCGCGCTCGACAACGAGAGCGAGGAGGCCGTGCAGGAGTCGCTTGAGCGGTTGGCGCAGGATCGCACGACGATTATCATCGCCCACCGCCTGTCGACCATCAAAAACGCCGACGAGATCGCCACGGTGGAACGTGGTCGGGTCGTGGAGCGCGGCACACATGAGGAGCTTCTCGCGCGCGGGGGCACGTATGCCCGTTACTATCGGATGCAGTTCGAAGGCGTGCGCGCCAAAGACGTGCCGCCTGCGGACCCCGCGTTGTAAGGAACGCGCCGCCGCGTGCGTCGCATTGATATGGAGAGAGACTGCGGGGGTTTTATGGCCCCCGCGCTACGTTTGAGGGTGCGCTATGGCAAAAAGACCACCTTTGACAGCGGACGAAGCGACCGAGCTCTTCTCAGAGCTTGATGATTCCGGCGTTGTCGACCCCATGCGCGCTCGCGACGCGTCCCGTCGCCGTGCCGTGCGCGACAAGGCGCGCGAGGAGGGCGGGGCCGAGGCGGTCAACAAGCTCGAGTCCGACCATCGGCGCAGCCGTCGGGCGCGTCAAGCTCAGGTGGACCCGCTCTCCGCCGACGACCCCTCGGGGTCCAAGGTCGGGCAGACCATCACGCGCACCGCGCTCATCTGCATCATCGGCGTGCTCGTGTTCGTCGTGGGCATGCAGGTCGTCTATGGCGTGAACCGCCGTCTCAACACCGCGAACTTGTCCGATCGCGCCAACGTGGAGACGGTCGAGCACGCTATGGAGAGCGGCGTGGAATGGGGTAACGGCTTCACGCAGTTCCCCGAGGAGTTCACGGTCGACGAGGCCAGCGAGCAGTCCGGCATAGTCGAGGTGTCGGTCGTCGACACCACGTCCAAAAACGAGCTCGAACTTCTGTCCAACTCGCAGATCCAAGCCGCGGCATTGGCCACGAACGCCCTTCTGAACAACAAGATCAACCGCGTGGTCTACAACGTGTATGTGCGCGTGGACGAGAGCGGCAACTTCGTGCACGACAGCTTCTTCGGGTTCTTGAAGAGCGACGGCACGCGCCGCGCCATGCTGACGTTCATCTGGACCAAGGAGGTCACCGCCGGCACCAGCAACATCGACTGGCAGCTGCGCATCGTCGGTATGGACGAGGAGACGGCCGGCAAGATCCAAGAGCAGGTCAATTCCGTGTCATCGCTTGCCGAAAGCACCGAGGTTACGCAGGACGATATCGACGAAGAGCAGCGCGAGCAGAACATGGAGCAGAACCTGCACGGCTCCGAGGTCTTCTCCGGCGGATCTCCCGAGAAGAGCCCCTCCGACGTCTTGCCCGCGCCCGATGCCGCGACGGACGGGGCGGCGGACGCCTCGGCCGAGGATGCCGCGTAGGGACGCGTGAACGAACAGCTAGAATAGAGTGTACGAACGCATGCGCCTGGCTCTGCTTGCCTGCCGCCAGGCGCCGTCCGCTGTACGGGAAGTGCGAGGTGGGACATGGACGCTGGGGCGCACAGCCAGGGTCGCGTGCTGATCGTCGATGACGAGCAGATCAACCGCTTGATTCTGGAAAACCTGTTCGTCGGCATATACGACGTCGATGAGGCGGCTGATGGCCAGGAGGCGCTCGACAAGATCACCGCGGAGCCCGAGGGCTACGTGGCCGTTCTGCTTGACGTCGTCATGCCGCGGCTTGACGGCATCGAGGTGCTGCGCCGCCTGGCTCCAACGGGCTACCTGCAGCGCGTCCCCGTGTTTCTCATCACTGCCGAGCGCGGCGACGCGGTCATGGAGGAGGCGTACCGCCTGGGAGTCATGGACTTCATCGGCAAGCCCATCGTGCCCTATGCGGTGATTCGACGCGTGCAGTCGGTGGTCGAGCTGTTCGAGGCGCGCAAGCGTCTGTCGATGACCGTCGAGGACCAGCGCCTGCAGCTGCTTGAGCGTGCGGCGCGCATCATCGAGCTCAACCGCGGCATGATCGAGTCCCTGTCGGCGGCCATCGAGTTTCGCGATGGCGAGAGCGGTGACCACGTGCGCCGTATCCACGACATCACCAAGATGGTGCTTGAATGCACCCGATTGGGCGACGGCCTCACCGCTGAGGACATCGACGACATCGCGCTCGCCTCGATCATGCACGATGTCGGCAAGATCGCCATCCCCGACGCCATCCTCTGCAAACCCGGCAGGCTGACGGCGGAGGAGTTCGAGGTCATGAAGTCGCATACGGTTCGCGGCGCCGAGCTGCTGGAGCGCATTCCCCAGATGCGCAGCATGGGCGCGTACCGGTATGCCATCGACATCGCGCGCCATCATCACGAGCGCTGGGACGGGCGCGGGTACCCCGACGGTCTGGTCGGCGACCAGATCAGCATCTGGGCGCAGGTCGTGAGCCTGGCCGACGTGTACGACGCGCTGATGAGCAAGCGCGTCTACAAGGACGCGTTCCCGCGCGAGGAGGCGCTCGCCATGATTCGCGACGGGGCGTGCGGCGTGTTCAACCCGGAGCTTCTGGACTGTTTCTTTGCGGTCGAGCCGCGCATCAACGAGCTGCACGACCGCTCGGTGGCGACGCGCTGAGCGCGGGGAGGGGATATACGATGAACAAGGATGCCCTGGTGGCTGCCGGCATGGATGTCGACGGCGCGCTCGCTCGCCTGATGGGCAGCGAGGCCCTGCTCGAGCGGTTGCTCGGCACGTTTGCGGTGGACGGCAACATGGCAAAGCTCGAGGCTGCGCAGGCCGATGGAGATGTCGACGCGGCGCTCGAGGCCGCCCACACGCTCAAGGGGGTGTGCGGCAATCTTTCCATGACGGCCCTGTTCGATTTGTCGTCGCGTGCGTGCGACCTGTTCCGATCGGGGGATACCGCCGCCGCGTTTGCCCTTGTGCCCCAGATGCGCGATGCCTATGCGGCCATGATGAGCGCTATCAAGGCGTGATGTCCTGCTGACGCGGCCTGCCTGTTAGGTTCAGAAGGGTATCTGGTAAGGTCGCGAGGGATTTTCCCAATTCGATTGCGTGCGTCCGCGGCTCGACTGGTACGTTGAGCCTATGGATACCGTTGACCTGTGCGGAAGCTCTGCCTTTCGCTACCACCGAATCCCTCCCGTCCTAAGGCCGCACATACAAGACGCACCCGATCTTTCTATAAACATAGATATAGGGGTGTAATGCCGGGAAATCCGGCATTACACCCCTATCTGAGTGCAGGATGCGCTATTTCAGCAGGTCGCTGACGCGTCCGAGCATGGTCTCGAACGAGACGCCGCGGTCGCGGAACTGCGGCTGCTGCGAAGACACGAGCATGGCGTCGTGGACGAAGTCGCCGGCAAAGACGACGGATTCCTTGAGCGTGCGACCCGCCATGACGGCTGCGAGCAGGCACGAGCAGTACAGGTCGCCCGTCCCGTGCAGCATGTACGGAAGCAGCTCGTTGCCGACTTCGAAGAATGCGCCGCCCTCGGTTCCGACGAAATTGCGGATCTTGCCGTCCTCGCGCTGGATGCCCTTGAGCACCACGGTGCGGGTTCCCTTGGCGAGCAGTCCGTCGACCAGACGATGCGCCTGATCGTCGGAGATGTTCTCACCGGCCCAATCATCGCCGATGGGCTCGCCCAGGATGATGGCGGCCTCGGTCAGGTTGGGCGTCAGGATGTCGGCGCCATCGGCGAGGTCCGCCATCGCCGCGCACAGCTCGGGCGTATAGGTGGGGTAGACCTTGCCGTGGTCCGCCATGACGGGGTCGACCACGCGCAGCGCGTTCGGATACATGGCATACAGGTCGCGAATGCGGTCGACCTGCTCGGGCGCTCCGAGGAAGCCGGAGTACACGGCGTCGATGTCGACCCCTATGTTCTTCCAGGCCTGCAGGTAGTCGCTCAGCATCTCGGTGGTGTCATGCATGTACCAGCCGGGAAAAGCCGTGTGCGACGAGAACAGCGATGTCGGCACGGGGCACACGTCGCAGCCTGCTGCGGAGAGCACAGGGATGGCGACTCCGAGCGAGCACTTTCCGTAGCCGCACATGTCGTGCACGGCGGCGACGCGCGGGATGTAGGCCCCTTCGCGCTGGTAAAGGGGCTGATCTGGGCTGGTGATTTCGTTGGACATGGATATTCCTTCTTTCTTCCGCGGACTTATGGACCAGCGTACGTGAGACCACCATAGCGCTCTTGCGCGGTGGCGGTCATGTCGTTCGGCAAAGTTCACATATCGGTACGAAAGGAGCCGCGCTCCGGTCAGGGGTGATAAAAACTTCCATGCATCAGATAATCAATAAGAAATAATTATCCAAAATGGGCAGCTCGAAGGGCATGGATTATCCGGAGAATGGTAATAAAAGACCCCTATTTCATCGCGGAACCTTCACGCATGAAACGAAATTTCTGCATATTATTGCCAAAAAAGCTCGTATCGGTGAATAAAAAATCACCGTCAACCTACATCTGATAAAAAGAGCCTACAATACGCGCAGGCATTCAACCTTTAAAGCGGTACGGAGAGACCGAGAAGGAGAGCAGATGGAGTGCAACATCGCCGCGGGCATCGAGACCCGCAAGGCCGCGCCCAGCGATCTGGCGCAACGCATCATCGCGCAAACAAGCAAAGGCTATCACGGTCCCGCAATCCTCATGCTGGAGGATGGGACCGTTTTTTATGGCCGTGCGTGCGGCGCATCCGGTACGGCGACGGGGGAGGTGTGCTTCAACACGTCGCTCGAGGGGTATTTCGAGGTTCTGACCGATCCCTCGTATGCCGGTCAGATCGTGACCATGACCTATCCCCAGATCGGTAACTACGGCATCGACCCGGCAGACGTCCAGAGCGCATACCCGGGTTCGCCCGAGCGGGGCGCGTCGACGCCCGCGTTGCGAGGCATGGTCGTGCACGATATGTGCCCGACGCCGTCGAATTGGCGCAGCGCCATCAGCCTGCCGGAGTACCTCAAGCGCACGGGCATCGTGGCGATCGAGGGCGTGGACACCCGCGCGCTCGTGCGCCATCTGCGCGACAACGGTGCCCAGAAGGGCATCATCTCCACGGAGGTCTTTGCGCTGGCCGAACTCGCCCAGCTGCTCGAGCAGGCTCCGTCGCTGGTGGGGGAGAACCTCGTGCGCACCGTGAGCTGCGACGAGCCGCACCCCTATACCGCCGCCGACCTGCCGGCAAATCACGCCTTCGCATCCGCGCCCGCACCCGAGCAGGCACACTACCGCGTTGTCGCCTACGATTGCGGCATCAAGCGCGGCATCCTCGAGGGGCTCGTGCGCGTCGGCTGCGAGCTGACCGTGGTGCCGTGGGACACGCCTGCCGAGGACGTGCTGGCCAAGCATCCCGACGGCGTGTTTTTGTCCAACGGACCCGGAGACCCGGATGCCGTGGAGGAGACCTACTCCCAGGTCGAGAAGCTGATCGGCAAGGTTCCACTGTTCGGCATCTGCCTCGGCCATCAGATGATCAGCCTCGCGTGCGGCGCCGAGATGGAGAAGCTCAAGTTCGGTCACCGCGGCGGCAACCAGCCGGTGATGAACCTCATCTCGCATCGCGTCGAGATCACGGCGCAAAACCATGGCTTCGGACTGGTGTTCCCCAGCCTCGGCGCACTCGTGCCCGAGCTCTCCGGCGGCGTATCCGAGCATCCCGCCGACGGCGACCTGCGCTTCTGGGTCGAGCGCGGCGTCGCGCCGGTCGTGGAGAACGAGCGCTTCGGCCGCATCCGGCTCACCCACGTGAATCTCAACGACGGCACCGCGGAGGGCATCCAGCTGCTCGACCAGCCCGCCTTCTCGGTCCAGTACCATCCCGAGGCGGCCCCCGGCCCCACCGATGCGCATTACCTGTTCACGGCGTTCACGCGCCTCATGGACGGTGATGCCGACTACCTGAACATCGATATCGCAAAAGACCGCCTTGCCGGCTGGGTCTTCGCGACCGAGTAGCCGGTCGATCGGGGGTCGACGTGCAGCGTCGGCCCCTCGCCGAATGTTGATGCAAAACGGGATAGAGAAGAGATAAAGATGCCCAAACGTACTGATATCAAGCGCATCCTGGTAATCGGGTCCGGCCCGATCGTGATCGGCCAGGCATGCGAGTTCGATTATTCGGGTGCCCAGGCCTGCAAGGTCCTCAAAGAAGAGGGCTACGAGGTCGTGCTGGTCAATTCGAACCCCGCGACGATCATGACCGACCCGGGGCTGGCGGACCGCACCTACGTGGAGCCGATCACCGCCGAGTTCGTCGAGAAGGTCATCGCCCGCGAGCACCCCGACGCGCTGCTGCCCACCCTCGGCGGCCAGACCGGCCTCAACGCCGCGGTCGAGCTCGCCAAGAACGGCACCCTCGACAAGTACGGTGTCGAGATGATCGGCTGCGACCTGGACGCCATCGAGCGCGGCGAGGACCGCAAGCTGTTCAACGAGGCCATGGCCGAGATCGGGCTCGAGGTCGCGCGTTCCGGCTACGCGTATTCGGTTGAGGACGCCCTCGACATCGTGGCGCGCGTGGGCTACCCCTGCGTGCTGCGTCCGAGCTACACCCTGGGCGGAGCCGGCGGCGGCATCGCCCACACCGAGGCCGAGCTCATCGAGATCGTCTCCCAGGGCCTGGAGCTCAGTCCCGCCCACGAGGTTCTCGTCGAGGAATCGATCGAGGGCTGGAAGGAATACGAGATGGAGGTCATGCGCGACCGCGCCGGCAACGGCATCATCGTGTGCTCCATCGAGAACTTCGACCCCATGGGTGTGCACACTGGCGACTCCATCACGGTCGCCCCTGCCCAGACGCTGTCCGATCTCGAGTACCAGCGCATGCGCACCGCCTCGCTCGCCATCCTGGAGAAGGTCGGCGTGGAGACCGGTGGATCGAACGTCCAATTCGCCGTCAACCCCAGCAACGGCCGCCTCATCGTCATCGAGATGAACCCGCGCGTGTCCCGCTCCTCGGCGCTCGCCTCCAAGGCGACCGGCTTCCCCATCGCCAAGGCCGCTGCGCGCCTGGCCGTCGGTTACACGCTCGACGAGATCGTGAACGACATCACGCGCGCCACGCCGGCATGCTTCGAGCCGTCGATCGACTACTGCGTGGTCAAGGTGCCCCGCTTCGCCTTCGAGAAGTTCAAGGGCACCGACACGACGCTCTCCACCCGCATGAAGGCCGTGGGCGAGATCATGGCGATCGGCCGCACGTTCGAGGAGAGCTTCGGCAAGGCCATGCGCTCGCTCGAAGACGGCCGCGTGGGCCTGTTCTCGGCCAAGGACGATCTTGATCGCCTGTCTGAGGACGACCTGCTCGAGGGCGTGCGCACCCCGACCGAGAGCCGCATCCATTACGTGGTCGAGGCCCTGCGCCGCGGCTGGTCGGTCGAGCGCGTGCACGGGGCGTGTGGCATCGACCCGTGGTTCCTCGGGCGCCTGAAGGACATGGTCTGCGTCCGCGAGGCGGTCCGCGGCATGCGCGTGGAGGATATCGACGCCGACACCATGCGCCTGCTCAAGCAGTACGGCACGAGCGATGCCGAGATCGCCCTGCTCACCGGGAGCGACGAGCGCTTCGTGCGCGCCTACCGCAAGGGCCTGGGCGTGACGCCGTCCATGAAGACGGTCGACACGTGCGCCGCCGAGTTCCAGAGCGCCACGGAGTATCACTACAAGACCTATGAGGCACCCATGCGCGCCGGTCTCGACGAGCGCCGTCGCGTCGCTCCCGACGAGGTCACGCCGTGCGCCAAGCCCAAGGCGATGATCCTGGGAGCCGGTCCCAACCGTATCGGCCAGGGCATCGAGTTCGACTACTGCTGCGTGCACGCGAGCTACGCGCTGGCGAGCCGCGGCTACGAGACCATCATGGTCAACTGCAATCCGGAGACCGTGTCGACCGACTACGATACGTCCGACCGCCTGTATTTCGAGCCCCTGACGTACGAAGACGTGATGGACATCGTCGACGTCGAGCGCCCCGACGGCGTCGTGGTGACGCTTGGCGGCCAGACCCCTCTGAAGCTCGCGCGCATGCTGACCGAGTCGGGCGTCCACGTGATGGGCACCCAGCCCGAGGCCATCGACCTGGCCGAGGACCGCGAGCGCTTCAGCGCCCTGCTCGACAACCTGGGCATCATGTATCCGCCGGCCGGCATGGCGACCTCGTTCGAGGAGGCCGAGGCCGTCGCCGCGCGCATCGGCTATCCGCTGCTCGTGCGTCCTTCGTACGTGCTCGGCGGCCGCGGCATGATGATCGCCTACGATGCGGATCATCTGCGCGACTACATGGCCGAGGCCGCGCGCGTGAGCCCCGATTACCCGGTGTATCTCGACCGGTTCCTTGAGGGCGCGATCGAGTCCGATGTCGACGCGCTGTGCGACGGCGAGGAGGTCTACATCGGGGGCATCCTGGAGCACATTGAGGAGGCCGGTATCCATTCCGGCGACTCGGCGACGTGCATCCCCCCGTTCTCGTTCTCCGAAAGCCTGGTCGAGAAGCTGCGCGACACGACGCGCCGCATCGCGCTGGCGCTCGGCGTGCGCGGTCTCGTGAACGTGCAGTACGCCATCCGCGGCGAGACCGTCTACGTCATCGAGGCGAATCCCCGCGCGAGCCGCACGGTGCCGTTCATCTCCAAGGCCACCGGCGTGCCGCTTGCGAAGGCCGCGGCGTGCATCATGTCGGGCGAGAAGATCGCCGACCTGCACCTTCCCGCCGATGACCGTCGACTCGACTGGTTCTGCATGAAGGAGGCCGTCATGCCCTGGGGCCGCTTCCCGGGCGCCGACGTGATCCTGGGGCCGGAGATGAAGTCCACCGGTGAGGTCATGGGCATCGCCAAGAGCTATCCGGAGGCCTACGCCAAGTCCCAGCTGGCGATTAGCTACGAGCTGCCCACGCCGGATATGGGCAAGGTGTTCATCTCCGTCAACGACCGCGACAAACGTCACATCCTGGCCGTCGCGCGCATCTTCCACTACCTGGGCTTTGAGATCTGCTCCACGGAGGGTACGGCGCGCGTGCTTGCCGGCGGCAACGTCAAGTGCGAGGTCGTGGAGAAGATCAGCGGGCCTCATCCCAACATCGGCGACATGATCGCCAACGGCGAGATTGCGCTGATCGTCAACACGCCGTACGGCCAGGGCGCGCGCGGCGACGGATACCGGGTCCGCACCGAGGCCGTGCGCCGCGGCGTGACCTGTGTGACGGCGCTTTCCGGCGCGAACGCGTTCGTGGCCGCCATCGAGGCGGTGCAGCAGGCCCGTCAAGGCGGCGAGGGCTCCGGCATGGAGGTCATCGCCCTGCAGGACCTGCCGCAGTACGAGGTGTAGGGAACCGCCGATCAGCCCATCCATGCAAATCGGGGACGTGCAAATTTGGGGACGTACCTTCTTCGTGCACGTTTGCACGAAGAAGGTACGTCCCCTTCGTGCATGGGCGCGCGGTGGGGACGGGCGGTTCCTACGACGGCGCGGGCGGGTATACTGAAGGCGTTTGTAGTCAAGGGACGGGTGCTTTGTGCCCGCCGCCGCTCTCGCATTGGAGGCCGCAACATGGCAGATTCTACCGAAAAGACCCCGCTCGTCGGCATCATCATGGGCTCTAAGTCCGACCTTCCCACCATGGAGGGATGCACCGCCGAGCTCGAGCGCCTGGGCGTTCCGTACGAGCTCGTGATCGCGAGCGCGCACCGCACGCCCGACAAGGTGCACGAGTGGGCCGAGACCGCGGCCGACCGCGGCATCAAGGTCATCGTCGCCGCTGCCGGCAAGGCCGCGCACCTCGGCGGCGTCGTGGCGGCCTTCACGCCGCTGCCGGTCATCGGCGTCCCCATGAAGACGAGCGATCTGGGCGGCCTCGACTCGCTGCTGTCGATGGTCCAGATGCCCTCGGGCGTGCCGGTGGCCTGCGTGGCCATCAACGGCGCCAAGAACGCAGCGATCTACGCCACGCAGATTCTCGGCGCGACGATGCCCGAGTACCGTGCGGTCGTGGAGAACCTTAAGCGCGAGATGGCGGAGGCGTAGCAAGCGCGCGAAGGGCGCGGATGCAGAGCGAGGAGGCGGGGCAGATGGCTGCGGACGAGACCCGGAACAACCATGCGACATCGCCGGCACGCGGAGCGGGGGACAACCCTGCCACCGCTTCCGGGCTGCGCACGCGGATGGTCCCCGCCGGCACGCACTTCGCGCCGGCCTCCCCGCATGCTCCCCAAAAGGAGGCCCCGCATGGCTCCGGGCGCCCCGCGGGCAAGCGGTTTGCGGCGCCCGCGCGTGAATCTGCGCTCGAGGAACATGTCGAGCGCCCCGCGGGCAAGCGTTTCGCTCCCGCAAGGCCTACTGGTGACGAGCCGCCCTCTTCTGATGCCGTGACGCGTCCCGCCGGCACGCGGTTTGCGCGGCCAGACGCGGCGCCCGTCGCGGCGCGTCCGGAGCCTGCGTCTGCCGTTCCGCATCCCGCTGAGCAGCCGAAGAAGACCCCTGCCGCCCCTGCGATCGACGCGCAGCAGACCGCGTCGCTTCCCGGTGAGGCGTTTGCCGGGCTGTCCGAGGAGTCGGCGCGCGCCGCCGCCCTTGAAAGCCTCGGCGCTCCGGTCGCCCCTTCGCAAAACGCGGCCGGCTCTGGCCCCCGGCCCGCCTCTGAGGCCCCGAGACCCGCTTCGCACCCGGCGACGCCTCAAGCGCCGAAGCCCGCTGCGCGCCCGGCGCCCTCTTCTGCACGCCAAGCCGCTTCCGCAAAAGATGAGCCGTCCCAGCATGCAGGAGCGACCGTGCGCCGCAAGCGCAGGGTCCCCGTGCTGGCGATCATCTTGATCGTGATCGGCGTCGTGCTCCTGTTCGTTGCGGGCGGCCTGTTCCTTGCGACCCAGATGCGCTACCAGCAGGCGCAGGAATCCTACGAGGAGCTGGAGAGCTATACCGTCGAGTCCGACATGGGCGACGGCGTCCCGATCGTCGATTTCGATGCGCTGTCGGCCATCAACTCCGACATCGTGGGGTGGATCTACATCCCGGGCACTCCGGTCAACTATCCGGTCGTTCAGACCGACGACAACACCACGTACCTCAAGCAGCTGTTCGACGGCACCCCGAACGACTCGGGCGCGATCTTCATGGACATGGCCAACACCCCTCCGGGGATGTACGACCAGCAGACCACGCTGTACGGCCACCATACCTACGATGGCACGATGTTCCAGGTCGTCGACAACTCGACCGACCAGGCGGAGTTCGACAAGATCCAAACCGCCTACTACATCACCCGAAGCGCCACGTTCGTCATGACGCCGCTGCTCACCGCGCAGGTCGAGGACACCTATATCCAGGCGCGCCAGCCGAACTTCCTGGGCGAGGGCGAATCGCTCACCGCGTATCTCGAGGACATGCTCGCGCAGGCAAAGGCGCAGGCTCCCGATGCCGCCGAGCGAATCGAGAACACCGAGCAGGTCATGAGCCTCGTCACCTGCGCCGGCGAGATCATTCCGCGCACCACGCGCGCCGTGATGGTGCTTTCGGTCGACCAGATCGTCGCCCACGGCGTATAGCGCCGCGGGTACGGCGGCCGTTATCGCGGCAGCGTGCTCTCGTAGGCCCGCTTGAGCGCGCGGAGGCGTTCGAGCTCGTCGGTCGCGCTGCCGTCCAGCTGCGCGGCAACCGCCACGACGAGGGCGTCCACCAGCGCGACGGCGCCCGCCATCGAATGGTACTCAAGCGGCTCCCCGCGATATGCGACAAGCTCGATGTCGGGCTCCGCCCCGGCTCCATGCAGCGCGCGGCTCGTAAACAGGATGGACGTGGCCCCGACGGAGCGCGCGTGCTCGATGGCGATCCTGCTCTCCTCGGGCAGGCGCTGGAAGCCGAACGTCACGAGGGCGCTGCCTTTGTCCATATGCACCAATCCCTCGAAGAGCTCCGAGCCGGCGGGCGGCACGACGACCACGCGCTTGGAGAAGCGCGACAGGCGAAAACGGAGAAGCTCGGCGCAGCAGGACGCGGCGCCCTTGCCGTGAATCAGGACGAGCGAGGCGCCGGCGAGCGTGCGCGCCGCCTGCGTGAACGCCTTCTCGTCGATGCGCTCTGCCGTGATGCCCAGGTAGGACTGCTGGCGTTCCAAAAAGGCCCGAGGCGACGTCGGGCCACCCTCGATGCTCGCGGCGATCTTCTCCGCCGGGCCGAGGGTGTTCGCCGCAACGGTCGCCTTGAGCTCCTTGAAATCGCGAAACCCCGCATGGCGGGCGAAGCGCGAGACGGTCGCGTCCGATACGCCAAGGCGCGCTGCAAGCTGCTGGATCGGCATGACCAAAAACTCGGTCGGGTTGGACGTGATGAAGTCGATGATGGTGTGTTCCGCCTGCGTGTAGGCCACGCCCTGTTTGAACAGTGAAATCGGCATCATGCGGGCATCCTTTTCGAGCTGTGTGCGAGCGCCTGCCATGTATGATCGCTCATGATCGATTCCCCTCTTTCGCGGTGGCAATGGTGCCGGCACTGTCAAAGATAGGGGCTCTACCTGCTTATATCGTTAAGCGGTCCGTAAAATGAAAATAAGCTTTCGCGGGGCTCTCCTATGAAAATTATGACGGCGCGGCCGATGCGCGCACGGCGGTTCGTGGGCGCTTTCATGCAAATCGCCCGTTTGCGCGCCTTACGAATCGTTTACACACGGGCTCCCGTGGGAACAAAGGAGGGCAGAAACGTTTTCCGCGACGATGTGAGGAGAGCTCCCATGGCGCACCAGATGCCTTCGATCGACACATGGCTTACCGAGGCGAAAAACGACCCGAGTTTCCGCTCCTGCGGCATGTACCTCATCCATAACGGCACAGTTCGCGAAACGCCCAAGGCGCAGGTGCGCGCGTGCGAGACGGACGGCGTCGAGGCGGGGCGCAAAGTCGGCGGCATGACGTTTTCCTACGATCGCGACAAGGTCGAGGCGGCGCTTGCCGCGGCGCGCGAGATGCCGGGCATCGGCTATGTGCGCGCCTGGCTGAACGAGGGCGAGCTTTCTGTCGGCGACGACATCATGCTCGTGCTCATCGGAGGCGACATCCGCCCTCGCGTCATCGACGCGCTGCAGACGCTCGTGGGAACCCTCAAAAACGAGTGCGTCACGGAGATCGAGCGGCCCGCTTAAGGGACCGTCGGCCAAGCCGCCTTCGGCCCCTCTGCACTTCTTCGGAGAAGCGGGCGGGCACACCCCTATGCGCTCGGCTGCATGACCTCGCCCGGCGTCGACGTGTCGATACGGCTCGAGTCGTCGGGATGGATGGTCATGCTCTGGAACCGGTGCTCCATGTAGCTGTTATCGAAATGCTTCGCGTAGAACTCCTCGACCGGCGATGACGGCTGGATGTCGCTCACGCGCTCGAACCAGCAGTCAAGCGCCTGCAGCGTCATGACGGCGTTCACGAGCATGAGCACCGTGCACAGCGAGGTGAGGGAGTAGCGCGCCTTCCACGGGATGAGGTTGATGACCTGGAGCAGGCGCGGCAGGAGCAACTTGATCCACACGAGGCCTAAAAAGCCCCAGATGCCGGCGAACATGGTGCTCGTGCGCCCTTGCGCGATCATGGCGATGGGGTCGGGGATGATGCCGAAGATCATCTGGCCCGTGTAGTCCCAGGCGACGGCACCGAATGCGGTCTGCATGAACCAGCTCACGGCAAACTCGAACACGCCGCCGATCACGGCGCTCACCAAGAAGATGATGACGAAGCTCTTGCGGTAGAAGCGGTTGAGCGCGACGGTCATAAGCACCGCGCCCACGCCGTAGATGGGTGAGAACGGGCCGAAGAGCAGCCCCGCGCGGTCCTGGTAGACGCCCGGGTCGACCACGGTCATGTGCCAGATGATCTCGAGCACGAGGCCGATGACGCTGCAGACCATGAATACCCAGAACAGGTTGAAGAAGTTGAGCTTGATATAGCCCTCGCCGGTCTCGTCGCGGCCGAGCATTCCCTCTTCCGCCGCCTCGCGTTCCTGCATGTTCCGCAGGCGCACCTGCAGATCGCGTTCCTCGCGCAAAGACGGGTCGATGGTGACGGAGATGGCCAGCAGGATGACGAGCTGGATGGCGGGCTGGATCAGGTGGGCGCCGATGCCGTTGAGCATGATGTTGGCGAGGATCTGCGCAAGCGTGATGGCGATGAGTGCCTCGGACCACAGCGCCGCGTTGCGGCGCTGGTTCTTGATGAGCGAGAGGCCGAACCGTATGAGCAGGACCGATGCCGCCAGCGTGAGGATGACGTTGATGGCCGTGACGACGACGGTGAGGGTCGGGTCCGCGGCGATGCTGAGCTCTTCGGGCGAGGTTGCCAGCACGATACCCACGACTGCGATGAGCAGCACGATGAGCGGCAGAGCGACGATGCCGTCGATGAGGCACAGCGCGCCGTATACCTTGTAGATGCGCGGGATGCGCTTGCGTTCCTCGGGCGTAGGGGTCTTGGGATCGAGGTCGTTGCCCGGCAGGTCGTAGTCGGGTAGGCCGGATGCGGCGGATGCGTTTGTGTTCACAGGGGCTCCTTACGTAGTTGCGCGAGATGATACCCCGCAAAGCGGCGGCCTTTCGCACGAGCCTCTTAATTATGGCTGAACGGGTGCGCCGAACCGGTTGTCTCGGGAAACACTGATCAATTCATTCCGCACCGACCGGCCCCGTGCCGCGTGCGACATGCAAAAATTGTGGGGTTTCATCATGTACGAACATGCTGCGAAAAAACTTCGACGGCGTTGGGTATGATGGAAACAAACATACGCTTCGCGCATGTGCATGGCTGGGGTGCGAGGCCCCTGCAACCGGTTTCGCGCCCCTTCGCACGTTGCGCGGGAACGCGTGCGTAAATTTCAATCGACAACATATTCCATACGCCTGCGAGCAGGTTCGTTCGTGCCATAATGTGCGGGTATTTTTACGCAAGAACGCGTGTGCGCAAAGGACGATCATGGCTCAACAGATCACGAATACCCCGGCAACTTGCGAATCCGCCTGCGAAGACGCGCTGCACGAGGAGTGCGGCGTCTTTGGCGTGTGGGCGCCCGAGCGCGACGTGGCGCGCCTCACCTATTTCGGCCTCAAGGCGCTGCAGCATCGCGGCCAGGAGTCCGCAGGCATCGCGGTGGGCGACGGCGGCACGGTGATGGTGCGCAAGGATCTTGGTCTTATCGACCAGGTGTTCACCGATGCGGACCTCTCGACGCTGACCGGGCAGCTCGCCATCGGTCACGTGCGCTACGGTACGGCGGGCGCCAAGAGCTGGGAGGCAGCGCAGCCCCATCTGTCCACCATCAACGACGTGATCATCGCGCTCGCCCATAACGGCACGCTCGTCAACACCGACGAGCTGCGTCGCCAGCTGATCGAGCTGGGCGTGCCGTTCCTCTCCAACTCCGATTCCGAGGTGGCCGCCAAGCTCATCGGCTACTTCACCCAGCGGACGCACCATCTGCGCGAAGGCATCCGCAAGACCATGGAGCTCGTGCGCGGCGGGTATGCCATGACGCTCATCAACGAGCAGGCGCTCTACGCCTTCCGCGACCCCTACGGCATCCGCCCGCTTGTGCTGGGCAAGCTGGTCGACGAGGGTCTGGACGAGGTGGACCCCTCCGCCGTCTCGGCGCTGCCGTCCCAGAAAGACGATGCGAGCGGCGACGAGGGCGCGCTTGCGTCCGCGTCCGGCTGGGTCGTCGCCTCCGAGACCTGCGCGCTCGATATCGTGGGTGCACGCTACGTGCGCGATATCCGCCCCGGCGAGATCCTGCGCATCTCGGCTGCGGGCCTGGTGTCCGAACAGGGCGTTCCCGCGGCCGCCGAGAGCGCCGAGTGCATCTTCGAGCAGGTGTATTTCGCCCGCCCCGACTCCATCATGGGCGGCAAGTCGGTCTACGCGTGCCGCTACGACATGGGCCGGCGCCTGGCGCAGGAGAACCCGGTCGATGCCGACATGGTCATCGGCGTGCCCGACTCGGGCCTTCCGCCGGCGGAGGGCTTCGCCCGTGAGAGCGGCATACCCTTCGGCGAGGGCCTCATCAAAAACCGCTACGTCGCGCGCACGTTCATCGCGCCCACGCAGGAGCTGCGCGCCATGGGCGTGCGCATGAAGCTGAACCCTCTGCGCGACAACATCGCCGGCAAGCGCCTCGTGGTCATCGACGACTCCATCGTGCGCGGCACGACCATGGTGCAGCTCGTGAAGATGCTGCGTCAGGCCGGCGCGGCCGAGGTGCACGTGCGCATCAACTCTCCCGAGGTCGTCTGGCCGTGCTTCTACGGCATCGACACCGATGTCCAGGCGCAGCTCATCAGCGCAAACAAGTCGGTCGAGGAGATCTGCGCGTTCATCGGTGCCGACTCGCTCGGCTTCCTGTCGGTCGAGGGCCTGCTTGCCTGCCTGCCGGAAACCGGTGTCTCAGCCGGCGCGGGTTGTCCGGTGCACGGGTACTGCACCGCCTGCTTCACGGGCGTCTACCCCGTAGCCATCCCTGACAGCTTCGGACGCGACAAGTTCATGCCCGGCTACAACCCCTGCAACCTGAGCGAGAACCCCGTGCTCCCGCGCGACGTCGTGCGCGTCAAGGACCACGACCACAGCTGGGAGGAGCACCACGAGCGGTAAAAAGCTCGTGGGTTGATACCAAATTCCGAATCCCCCGGCTTGCGTGCCGTTCCATCTCTCAGATCGGGCACATCTCTCAGATTATCTCTCAGATTCGAGAGATAATCTGAGAGATGGAACCGAGAGGTGGGCTCAATGGTGTCTCCCGACCAGCTGGACGAAATAATCGAGCGGCTCCGTAGCCAAGGGATCGATGATGGGACGGTCGAAGCCAAGAGGTGCGGCCGCGGTCTGAGCAACGATGTCTGGGAAACCGTCAGCGCATTCGCCAATACCGCAGGCGGTCTTATTCTGTGCAGCATCGACGAAAACGAAGGGTTCGCACCCGTTTCCCACTTTGATCTGGACCGTGTGCGCGACCAATTTGTCGAGGGCATTGGTGACGGAGGCAGCGTCTCGGTGGTGGCCCATGCGCCCCATTACGAATTTTCGCGGGGGATGATCGACGGCCGCCCCGTGCTGCTCATCGAGGTCGAAGAGCTCGGTATTCAAGAAAAGCCCTGCTATATCATTGCTCGTGGAGTGCAAGGCGGTAGCTACAAGCGGATTGATGACAAGGATGTCCGCCTTTCGGCTTCCGAGCTGTACGAGATGCAGAGCGTTCTGGTGCCAAGCGATGCGGACGGCGGCTTGGTGCCCGAGGCAACGGTCGATGATTTGGATAGCGTCCTGGTGGCTGCCGTGATAGATGGTCGCCGGCGGCAAAGCCCTCGCGTGCTGAAAGGGGCCGATACGCGTGAACAGCAACTCACTCGACTTAATATTACAAATCGAGAAGGCTCGGTGAGGCTGGCGGGTCTGCTGGCGACCGGGATATATCCGCAGCAGTACTATCCCAAGCTTGTGATCGACGTGGCGGTGCATCCGGGTACGGCAAAATCCGAGCCGGGCGCGCCGAGATTTCTCGATCGGCAGATCTGCGACGGCTCACTGTCAGCGTGTATCGAGGATGCCTTAGCGGCTATCGGGCGCAACGTCCGCACGATATCGTATGTGATCGGAGCCGGACGGCGTGACGAATGGGAGGTTCCCGAGGAAGCGTTGCGCGAGGCGTTGGCAAACGCAGTCATCCATCGGGAGTACGCGCCCATGTTTTTGGGCCAGGCAGTGAGCGTCGACATCTATTCAGATCGCATCGAAGTGACGAGCCCCGGCGGATTGTGGGGCGGCAAAACGCTGGACACGTTGGAAGATGGCGAGTCCCGTTGCAGAAACGCCAAGCTCATGGCGTTGATGGGCGCTGTGCCGTTTGAGCGCGCCGCGGGCTTTGTTGCGGAAAGCCAGGGCTCGGGGATCAGCGCCATGATTCGAGAAATGGAGTCGCGTTCGTTGGGTCGCCCCCACTTCGTAGCGAAGCACGATTCCTTTACCGTGATCTTTGCTCGCCACGGGGCCGCGTTGGAACGTAATCGGACGTGGATCGCACAGCATACAGGGGTTGTGCCCGATAGGCGAGAGGTGACCATGCTCGCCTTGCTGCGGAATCGCGAACAGCCCTTGACGATACCGGAGATCAGGGCAGCCCTTGGATGGGATTCCGATGATATCCGCGATGTATGCTCTCAGCTGGAGGCTCAGGGCTTGTTGAGTAAAAACGTCGAGGGCGGGTATGCGGTCGTCGAAGATGCGCCGAGCCCCCAACGCCAAAGGGGCACGACGGATGAGCTGCGAGAAGCGATGGTTGCATACATGGAGGCAGGCAAGACCTACAGCGCGCACGAGCTGGCGACGGCGCTCGACACACCGGTTTCGAGGATTCGCTATGCCTTGCCGAAGCTGCTCAAGGATAAAAAGGTTGTTGCTACGGCTGGGGCGCACAGCCGAAACCGGCGCTATGAATTGGGACGGAGCTAGCGGGATTCGGTTCCAGGATACGGGCTACATCTCTCAGCTATCTCTCAGATCTGAGAGATAGCTGAGAGATAGTCTGAGAGATGTAGCTAATCTGAGAGATGCGTGCGGTAAGGTGCTTGCCTGCCGGGCGTGTGCTGCCCCGGCGCACCTGCTATGATTTGGCTATCTGAAGATTTCTCCGGAAAGGATCGCCGATGAGCGAGAACACCAAGCACGTGACGTATGAGGATGCGGGCGTCGATACCGCCGAGGGCGGTCGTGCGGTCGATGCGATCAAGCAGATGGTGGCCGAGACCAACCGTCCCGAGGTCGTCGGCGGCATCGGCGGGTTCGGCGGCCTGTTCTCCGCGTCCGCGCTGAAGGACATGGAGGATCCCATCCTCATTTCCGGTACGGACGGCGTGGGCACCAAGCTCGTGCTCGCCCAGATTCTCGATCGTCACGAGACCGTGGGCCAGGACCTGGTCGCCATGTGCGTGAACGACATTCTCGCCTCGGGCGCCGAGCCGCTGTTCTTCCTCGACTATATCGCCATCGGCCATATCGAGGCCGAGCACATGGCAAAGATCGTGCGCGGCGTGGCGGACGGCTGCAAGCTCGCGGGCTGCGCGCTGGTGGGCGGCGAGATGGCCGAGCACCCCGGCGTCATGCGCCCGGATGACTACGACCTGGCAGGTTTTGCCGTGGGTGTCGTCGACCGCCCCAAGATGCTCGATCCGGCGAACGTTCGTCCCGGCGACGTCATCCTCGGCCTGCCCTCCACCGGCGTCCACTCCAACGGGTACTCGCTCGTGCGCAAGGTCATCGGTGTCGACGGCATCGTGCCGGGCACGCCCGAGGCTGCGGCCAAGAAGGCCGAGCTTGAGGGTATCGAGGTCGCACCCGGCCTGAGCCTTGCCGACGCCCTGCTGGCGCCTACCCGCATCTACGTGAAGCCCATCCTCGAGCTGCTGCGCTCCGGTGCTCCGGTTCACGCGATCGCCCATATCACCGGCGGCGGCATCACCGAGAACCTCAACCGCGCGCTCGCCGACGACGTCGATGCCGTGGTGACGCGCGATGGCGCCGCGATGGGCTGGGACGTCCCGCCGGTGATCACCTACGTTTCCGAGCATGCCGAGCTCGCCCCCAACGAGGCCTGCAAGACGTTCAACATGGGCGTGGGCCTGTGCATCATCTGCGCCCCTGAGGACGAGGCCGCCGTCGCCGAGAAGCTCGAGGCGATGGGCGAGCACCCCTTCCGCGTCGGCACGTGCGTTGCGGGCTCCGGCAAGGTGGTGTATTCGGATGAGCAGTAACGACGAGTACCGCAGGCTGGTCGAGGAGGCCGGCCTGCCGCCCGAGGCGCTCCCGAGCGACGCCTTCTTCAACGCCAACGTGGAAGGGGAGCTCAAGCGCGCCCTCAAGAAGGTCATCGAGGAGCTGGAGCCGGCCGACGAGGCGCCGCACGTCCCCGACTGCAACGAGATCCAGGCTCATCGTGCCGCCGCGCGCGCGGCGGGCGAACCGCTCGAGCCGCTGAAGATCGGCGTGCTCATCTCCGGTTCGGGAACGAACCTCCAGGCACTCATCGACCGCATCGCCGACGGGTCGCTCAACGCCAAGATCGAGCTTGTCGTGGCGAGTCGTCCCTCGGCCAAGGGCCTCCAACGCGCCGAAGCGGCGGGCATCCAGACGCTCACGCTCTCCAAGGAGATCTACGCCGATCCCATTGCCGCCGACGAGGTCATCGCCCATGAGCTGCTGGAGCACGGCGTGGAATATGTGGTCATGGCGGGTTACATGCGCATGGTGCACGCGCCTCTGCTTGTGACGTTCCCCAACCGCGTCGTGAATCTGCATCCCGCGCTGCTTCCGAGCTTCACGGGTGCGCACGCTATCGCCGACGCCTACGAGCGCGGCGTCAAGGTGACGGGCGTGACGGTTCACTTTGCGAACGCCGCCTACGATGCGGGCCCGATCATCGCCCAGCGACCGCTTGCGGTCGAAGAGGGATGGGACGTCGATACGCTCGAGGCCCATATCCACGAGATCGAGCACGAGCTGTACCCGCATGTGGTCCAGCTGCTTGCAGACGGCTGCATCCATGTGCGCGAGAACCTCACCGTCGCCGTTCAGGAATAGCGCCGCGGCGAAAAGATCAGCGTTTCCCTCGGGCTGGGCCCTTTTTTCGGCCACCGTGCAAATCGGGGACGTACCTGTTGCGTGCATGCATGCACGCAACAGGTACGTC